>Ga0156188_121_pt2 | contig 24671 bp, 28 predicted proteins | sample RifCSPlowO2_12_FD_107841 | JGI IMG/M metagenome (GOLD analysis project Ga0156188, IMG submission 107841) | candidate division WOR-1 bacterium RIFCSPLOWO2_12_FULL_45_9 | reverse complement strand
AAGGCTTTAAGCGTAAAGTCTTTTCCCAGCGGTTCTGGCCCCAAATTCATCCTGGTCAAAACAGCTTCAAGTTCTTCTTTTGTGTATAATCTAACCCAGCCAAACTTCCTGATGTCATTGAAATAGAGGTGGCTGCCATCAGAAAACTTAAAGATCACGTGAGTGAACTTATTGGGTAAATTCTCACAGCTTTTCTCGATCGGGTGGCCGCCAATCAAACACCTGTTTTTATCTTGAAAAACCAGCTGGCCGGTCATTTTGAGATGGACCATAATCCGCCAATCGTTCGACAAGGTTAAAATGAGCGTCTTGGCCCGCCGGCTGATAGTCAATATTTTTAAACCGGACAAAGTTTTTTGGTAACTCTTCAGCGAACGGTTTAACATCTTGTGCCAATCACAGGTAAAGCCCGTAATCTTCTTGCCAATAATCACTTTAGCCAATCCTCTTTTAATTGTTTCAACTTCTGGTAGTTCTGGCATGATTTACTCTTTCAGTTTAACTAAATATAACATCTTTATGTGTTATAATTCAAACAAAAGGAGGATCCAAACCATGCCGATTGTAAGAATCGAAATGTGGCCGGGACGAGATGAGGAGACAAAAGGGGAACTAATTCAAAATGTCACTAAAGTTGTTGCCGAATCTGCCCATTGCCAGGCTGAAGACGTAACTGTTGTTATTGAAGATATTCCGAAAGAAAATTGGGGTTTTGGCGGCAAACAAGCCAGTAAGATTTAGACAACTTCGCGAAAGATGCTCATCACCACATCAAAGAGGGTCAGGACCAGAGGGCCAATCAGGATGCCCGGAAGGCCCATCAGTTGAATCCCGCCCAGGATACCAAACAAGATAATTAAAGGATGAACGCGCGCGTGGTCGCCGACAATTTTGGGTTTTAATATATTATCAATTGTGCTGATCAGAAAGAAACCATAGATAAACAGAGCTATGCCTTTCCAGGGATCTCCGGTTACATAGTAGCCGGTCGCAAAAAGATAAAGCGAGATCGGAAACCAAACCAAACTCGCTCCCAAGAGCGGGATAACAGAAATGATCGCCGTGAGAAACGCCCATAAAACAGGATTGCTTACTCCCAGGTAATAATAAGCCAACCAGGCCAGCCCACCCTGCACAATGCCCACCACTATTTGTCCCATAATCATGCCGCGGGCAAGATCATCAAAGCGCCGGAAGATTTCTTTGTAACGCTCCCCGGGCAATGGTAAAAGTTCTTTGAGGAACCTATAAATATCTGGTCCCCCCTTCAGAAAAAAGTAAATCGAAAAAATAGTGATAAAAATGCTCAAGAACGCCCCGGGCAATCCCCTGACCGCATGCTGCAGCCAACCGATAGACTGACTGGCCAGATTTAACAGCGGTTCTTTAAAAGTCGAGATATCTCCGAGCTGCCGGCTGATGGCCGAAGGCAGAGCCAGGGTAAACCCTGGCTGGTCAATAACCTGGCGGACAAACACATATCCGTCTTTCAATTCTTTGGCCAGCACGCCAGTAATAAAAACCGTTGGCACCAGAACAAACAGGATAATCAGCAAAACAGTAATGACGGCCGCGACGCTTTCTCCGCGCAAAAAAGAAGGGATTTTGCCGGCCAACGCTTTATAAAAAGGATAAGACAGATAGGCCAGAACAGCCGCGCCAATTATGGCAACCAGGAACGGTTTAATTATCAAAAAAGACAAATAGAGCACAACAATAACCGCGATAATGGTTATCGTGCGGCGGTAAGCTAATAATCTTTCACTTTCGCTAGCCATTGTAAGGTTATTATACTGCTGCCCTGGCTGGACTGCAAGCAATATGTTGACAAACAAAGCAACTATGGTTTACAATGAATGAAACTATGAAACAAATATATGAATTACACGCGGAAGTGTGTAAGACCCTGGCCAATTCGAAGAGAATCGAAATTATTAATTTGCTTCGTTCCGGGGAAAAGCCGGTTGCTTTTCTTCTTAAAGAAACAGCCTTATTGAAGGCCAACCTTTCCCAGCACCTATCGGTGATGCGCCAACGAGGAATTGTAAAAGCGCGAAAAAAAGGATTAACGGTCTATTATCGGATCGCCAACCTCAAGATCGTGCGGGCTTGTGACCTGATGCGGGAAGTCTTATTTGAACAGATGAAAGAAAAAGGAGAAATATTATGGCCAAAACGATCTTGATCCTGGGCGGGGGAGCGGGTGGGCTGGTAGCAGCAAACGAGTTGCGCCAGAAATTAAATGGGGAACACAAAATTGTTCTAATAGATCAAAATGATTACCATTTGTTCTATCCCTCTTTGTTTTGGGTTCTTGAGGGGACAAGAACTCCGGAGCAGATAACAAAAAAGCTCACCGGTCTTGCCAAAAAAGGGATCGACTTCCGCCAAGGTATAATTACAAAAATAGATGTTATAGAAAAGAAAGTGGAAGCTGGAGCCCTTTCTTATTCTTACGACTATCTGATTATCGCCCTGGGAGCCAGGCTGAATTATGACGCGGTTGAGGGTTTAGGAGCAGAAAATTGCCTTTATGCTCTTCCCGGAATTTTAGATATCCGCAAGCGATTGAATGAATTCTCCGGTGGAAAGGCTTATGTGGTCGTGGCCAGTGTTCCTTTTCGCTGTCCGGCGGCTCCCTATGAGGCGGCGATGCTCTTAAACTATTTTTTCCGGCAGAGAGGGATAAGAGACAAAGTCGACCTCAGGGTTTTTACCGCCGAAGATCAACCCATGGCTGTCGCCGGCCCCAAAATTGGCGCGTCAGTGAGAGGGATGATTGAGAACCAGGGGATAAAATATCAGCCAAAAGTGAGATTGACATCAGTTGATAATCGAAGTGGAAAAATATTTTTCGACAATGGTGAAAAGATAGATTTCGATTTGCTGGCAATTGTTCCCCCGCATAAGGCGCCAGAAGTGGCAAAAGAAGCAGGACTTCTTGGAGATAGTGGGTGGGTCCCTGTCAATCCATCAACCCTGGAAACAAAACATCCAGGAGTGTTTGCGATCGGAGATATTACCGGCATAAAGCTCCCTAACGGGAAAGCGCTGCCAAAGGCTGGCGTTTTTGCGCATTACGAGGCAAAAGTTGTGGCAGAGAGAATTGCCGCCGAGATAGAAGGGAAAAAGCTGGCTCCAAAGTTTAATGGATGGGGATCTTGCTTCCTTGAAGTAGGCAGCGGGAAAGCCGGCCTGGCTTTTGGCAATTTCTACGCCAAACCCGATCCCAAGGTCACTATGTTCCCTCCCCTGAAATTCTGGCACTTAATAAAGATTCTTTTTGAAAAATGGTGGTTTTATAAGTGGTTTTAATTAGAATAATTCCAACTAAAGGGGTCAATGGATGCCAATAGAAAAGGAGGAATTGAAAAATGAAAATAGGTGTTATTATTTCGAGCAACGACGCGGAGACATGTTGGAACGCGCTTCGTTACGCCAACTTTAGTCTCGACCAAAAGGATGAGGTTAAGGTATTTCTGATGGGGAAAGGGGTAGAATTTCAATCTGTCAGTACCGATAAATTTAACACTGTCGAGCAAGCGAAAAAGTTTTTAAACTCCGGAGCAAAGATGCTGGCCTGCGGAACCTGCATCAAGTCTCGCAATCAGGAAGAAACGGAAATGTGTCCGATAAATACGATGAAGGATATGTATGACATTATCAAGGAAAGCGATAAAGTGGTCACATTTTAAGTGGGCCCCTTTAAAGATGTCGACGCATCGAAACTTCGTGCGTTCCAAAAGCACAACCGTCAAAATCCCTCTATTTTTATGTTTTCCCTTGATCTATCCATCGCCTTTCTATTTCTTCGTAATTTTCCCGGAAAACTCTCATAAGATGTTCCATATTTTCGGGATCGAAAAAGTTTCTTTCGGTAATACTCTTTGTTCCCTTTAAAACCCTACGGTAATATGTAATCATCATATGAATAATTGGTCTGGGTATCTTTTTTTTTGTTTGATAATCATATTTCGGATTATAAGAATAATTTATCGTCGTGGCAATCTCTCTTAGAGCATACCCGAGATGAAAAATTAAAATATCCCTCGGCATTGCTTCTATGTCAGGCGGTTGCGGGGGGCAGCTAATATAATATTCCCAACCATTGCTCCACTTTCTTTCAAAAACCAGATTTGCTCTTAATTGCGCCGCTGGGCTCTGCACGATCGCGATTCTACGGCACTTCAGATCGTTCTCGAACATTATTTCCCGGCTCCGTTTAATGTTAGCACCGGTATTCTCGCTCTCCCTTTCTAGATAAATAGATTCGGCCGGCACCCCTTCTTGTCTTAACTGGTCAGCATAGACTTCTGCCTCAGTAACCGTAAAAGGCTGTCCAGGAACGGTCAAATGCCCCCCTTTGCCGCTCGCAATAATCACCACGTCAGGATTATCGCGCACTATTTTCTTATATAACCCGGCCGCCATTTTTACCGGCGCCAGATCATTACTGCCGAGCAGCAAGATCGCGTCGGTCACCCTGATGTCGGCATCGCAGATCGTCAAACCGACAGCGCTTGGCCCCATGTCCGCACGCTTCATCAAGTATCTTGGAGCCAAAAAAAGCCAAAGCGCAGCAAGCGCCTGCCTGGCTGCCGTAAAAGAAATCTTCTCCTTGCGAACGGTCTGGATACTATCGATCGGTGTTCGTGGAAAATATGTTTTCATGATCAATGAATATTCCTTCGATGGTTTATCTACCAGCCATTCAATAGAGAGCTCTGAATAATTCGTTCTTGGAAACCTGAGACTGAATCCCTCGATTCTCTCGGGACAAGCTGTCTTGGTTTCCAAGAGTTTCAAGTCTCGACGAGAAATGGAAACCGCCCCGATTTGATCGGGGCAGGTTTCCATAAGCCAGAACGAGCAATTTTTCGGAGCTCTCCAATATCATTATCGTCATTTTTTACTTTAATTTCAATAAAGACCCACACCAAAAGATTTGGTGCGGGGATAAATATGTTGCACGACGAGTTGACATCTCCGGTGTAATACCTTACACTTATCGGTGTAAGGTTGAACAAGATGATTTCACTTAAATCAGAAATAACGCAAAAAGTTTTGAACTATTTCTTCCTGAATCCGCAGGAAAACCTGTACGTCAATGAGCTGGCCAGAAAGTTATCCCTGGATAAGAGGAACCTGGTTAAAAAAATAAGGGAACTGGAAAAAGAAGGCCTCTTGATCAGTCAACAAAGGGGCAATTTAAAGCTTTATTCAATTAATATTAATTTCCCTCTTTATAAAGAGTACAAAAATATCATACTAAAAACCCTGGGTTTCGAAGCTAAGCTGAAACAAATATTACGGGCAGTCGCTGGAATAAAAAAGGCCTATATTTACGGCTCTTACGCTGAAAATAAAATGGAGGCCCACAGCGATATTGACCTGCTGGTAATCGGCGGACACAGCATTATTGCTTTACAGAAAAAAATCTCCCGATTCCAGCGGGAGCTTGATCGAGAAATCAATGTTGTCAATATGGATAAAAAGGAGTTTCTGCGCCGCAGAAAGAACAAAGATCCTTTTATCGCCAATATTTTTAAAATGAAAACAATAGAATTAACATGATGAAATTTGATAAAAAATATTTCAGCCATTTTAATTTTAGCACTGTTGAAATTAAAAAACATTTTGAAAACGCTTTAAAAGACATTAATATCGCAAAAATAGACAGGATACCGGATGTAAAGTTCAATTACGCTTACTCCGCTGTTATTAAATTAGGCATTGCCTTATTAAGTTATTATCAAATCAAAGTAAAAAGCGTTCCCGGCCATCACATCAAGATCATTGAAAAAATGGCTGAAACCTTAAAGGACGATTCGATTAACGATATTGGAAACGCCATGCGCTCAAAAAGAAATATTGGTATGTATTCAGGCGGTATTGAGGTTACCGAAAAGGAATGCCGGGAATATATTGATTTTGTCAAAAAGACGTTCTCTCGGGCAAAGGCCATTCTAGATATTTAAATGATAATTCTCGCCATCGAAACCTCCTGCGACGAAACCTCAGCCGCCGTCTTGAAAGACGGTCGGGAGGTTTTGTCAAATGTCATCTCTTCGCAAATCGAGTTCCATAAGAAGTACGGCGGGATAGTTCCGGAGCTTGCTTCGCGTAAGCATATCGAGGTCATAAACCCTATTATCCAGGAAGCGTTGGACAAAGCCAACGTCAAGTTTAAAGACTTGGGCGCTGTTGCCGTAACTCACGGGCCGGGACTGGTCGGATCATTACTCGTCGGCATTTGTGCGGCGAAAGCTATTTCCTATTCACTCAATATCCCGCTGGTCGGAGTTAACCACCTGGAAGCGCACATCTATGCAAATTATCTTGACCAAAACCCGAAATTGCCGTTTATTTGCCTTCTTGTTTCCGGTGGACATACTATGTTGGTCATGGTTAAAGACCATGGAAAATATAAAGTGTTGGGCCGCACACGCGATGACGCTGCTGGCGAAGCTTTTGATAAGGTCGCCAGGTTTTTGAAACTTGGATATCCGGGTGGACCAATTATTGATAAATTAGCCAAAGAAGGCAATCCAAACGCCATTAAGTTTACTCGACCAATGATAGAAGACGGTTATGACTTCAGCTTCTCCGGCATCAAAACGGCGGTAGTTAATTATTATGGCAAGTTGTCAGTTGTTGGTAGTAAGTTGTTAGTTGATATTGCCGCCTCCTTCCAACAAACTGTTGTCGAAGTCTTAACAACCAAAACTATTCGCGCGGCCAAGGATAATAAATGTGAAACAATTGCTTTGGCCGGCGGAGTTTCCGCCAATTCCGGTTTGAGAAAAGCTTTGATGGAAAAAGGACAGGAACAAGGACTGGTGGTGCACATCCCCCCACTTAACCTCTGCACCGACAACGCGGCCATGGTTGGCTGTCTGGCTCATTATCTCTTAAAACAGGGAAAAGTTTCTGATCTGAAACTGCCGGCAGTCGCAAGTTTAAGATTGTAGTCAAATATAGTATAATCTTTCTATGGCTATAACCAAAAAAGATGTCGAACATGTTGCCAAACTAGCCCGTTTAGGCCTTTCTGAAGAAGAAATAGAGCTTTTTACCAGACAATTATCCGCGATTTTGGATTTTGCCGGCAGTTTGCAAAAATTAGACACTAAAAATATCTTACCAACCTCTCACGCCATACCCATGAAGAATGTCCTGCGCGAAGACAAAGTTGTTACCTGCCAAAACACAGAAGATATTTTAGCTAATGCTCCGGCGGAAGAAGATCATATGTTCCGCGTACCAAGGATTATCGAGTGAATAAAAAAACAGCCCACGAATTAAATAACTTGTTGGTCAACAAAAAGATCAGCTCGGTTGAATTAACCAAAGCTGTTTTAGATAGGATTGATAAGACAGAAGGAAAAGTCCAAGCCTATGTCACGGTTACCAGGGAAGACGCTCTCAAACAAGCTAAAGCCGCTGATTCCCGGATATCCGAATTACCGGACACCCGAATACCCCTTCTTACCGGTATTCCCATCGCCATAAAAGATAATATGTGCACCAAAGGTGTTTTAACAACTTGTTCGTCAAAAATCCTGGCCAATTATATTCCTCCATACAACGCAACCGTTGTCGAAAAGATTAAAGCAGCCGGCGCAGTTATAGTTGGTAAGGCCAACATGGATGAGTTTGCCATGGGCTCTTCTACCGAAAACTCCGGCCTTCATCCAACTTACAACCCCTGGGACCTTGAGCGAGTGCCCGGAGGATCATCAGGTGGATCTGCGGCCGCAGTTGCCGCCAACGAATGTATTCTCGCAACCGGATCAGATACCGGCGGCTCTATTAGACAACCAGCTTCTTTTTGTGGAGTGGTCGGCTTTAAACCTACATATGGAAGAGTTTCCCGCTACGGCTTAATTGCCTTTGCTTCATCCCTTGATCAAATCGGCCCTTTAACCAAAGATGTAACTGACACAGCCATCTTAATGAACGTTTTAGTCGGCTATGATCCCAAAGATTCAACCTCGGTCAACCAACCGGTGCCGGATTATCAAAAAGCCTTGATCGATAATGTTAAAAATCTAAAAATTGGCTATATCAAAGAGCTCCTTGGCCAGGGTATTGATCAAGAAGTTAAAGCGTCGATTGAACAAGCCATGAAAAAGCTGGAAGAGTTGGGGGCAAAACTTATTGAGGTCTCCATGCCCAGCTTTGAACACGCGGTTGCCACTTATTATTTGATTGCTCCGGCCGAAGCCAGCTCAAACCTGGCCCGATATGACGGTGTAAAGTTTGGCCACAGGTCAAAAGAGGCCAAAGATTTGCTTACAATGTATTACAACACCCGCCGCGAAGGTTTTGGCGCTGAAGTAAAGAGAAGGATTATGCTTGGAACCTACGCCCTGTCTGCCGGCTATTACGATGCCTATTATTTAAAAGCTTTAAAAGTGAGAACATTGATCAAACAGGATTTTGACAGGGCCTTTATGAAATACGACGTCCTGCTCTCCCCCACGGCACCAAGCATTGCCTTTAAATTTGGAGAAAAAACTGCCGATCCGCTGGCCATGTACATCTCCGATATTGCAACTATTCCAATTAACTTGGCGGGGCTGCCGGCGATTTCCCTCCCGTGTGGTTTCAGCAAAAAAGCCCCGATTGGCCTGCAAATTATTGGCCGGGCTTTTGACGAAGAAACAGTGCTGCGCGCGGCTTTTACCTACGAACAAAATACTGATTGGCATAAACAAATACCCGAGCTATAATACCCGCATGCGGTTGTTTTGTTTAGCGCTCTTAAGCGCCCTTCTCATCAATGCATCTCTGGCTATTGACATCAGTGAATTTGAAAAATACCAGGGCAAAGAATATGGCCCGGAATATTTTGGCGAAATCCAGGGGACCATTCAGGGACAACTCCTCCCCAGCGCCCAATCTATTCTCGTCAACGGTCAACCCGTAGCCATTGGCGAAGACTCCACCTTTTCAACCAATATTCACCTGACTGAAGGGCAAAAACATCTATCCATTGAAACCAGATATAATAATTTGCGCTACATAAAAAAATACCTGGTTATTCGTCATCCGGAAGTTGAGGGCCCCTTAAATATTAATCTTTCGGAGCAAGAATATAAAAATATTGTCAGAGAAGAAGAAAGGGAAGAAAAAGAAAATATAAGCAGGAAAAAAGAAGCTGGAAATAAAAGTCCAACTGCCAAAAAAAAGAAAGCTATAAGCAGTATGCCCAAAAAGCAAAAAACAATCGAAAAGCCCACCCCCCCATCCAGCAAAACCAAATGGTTGGGCTACGAATTTGCCAGAGAGCTGGCGCCGGGGAAATTTTTGGTGGTTAAAAGAGTAGGCGCCAAATATTTCGGACAAATCATTGTGACAAAATCAAACACCTGGATCCCGCTGCACAAAATATCCAGCCGGGAATTAAAAGATCTGCTCGAAAAAGAGCTCCTGCCCCCTTCATTCACCCCACAAAATAAGTTATAATAACTTTATGTCTTATGAAACAGTAATTGGCCTTGAAACACACGCCCAATTGGCCACGGAAAGTAAAATGTTTTGTGGTTGTCCCACAAAGTTTGGAGCAAAACCAAACACCAACATCTGCCCGGTGTGCACGGGACAACCGGGCGTGCTCCCTGTAACCAATAAAAAAGCAATTGAGTTGGCCATTAAGACCGCGATTGCCCTAAATTGCAAAATCGAGCCGCAATCGGTGTTCGCGCGCAAAAACTACTTCTACCCCGATCTGCCCAAAGGCTATCAAGTATCACAATACGAACTCCCTCTGGCTACGAATGGACATCTGGAGATTGAAGTTGGGGGCAATATCAGAAAAATCGGCATCATTCGAGTTCATCTGGAAGAAGATGCCGGCAAATCGATCCACCAGGGAGCCGGGAGGATCTTGGGATCTGCATCATCTCTGATTGACTATAATCGAACCGGGACCCCACTAATAGAAATAGTCTCCGAGCCGGATATCCGCTCACCCAAAGAGGCCGCTGTTTTTATGCAGGCCCTGGCTAACCTCTTACAATATATAGGCGTGTGCGACGCCAAGATGGAAGAGGGTTCTTTGCGCTGCGACGCCAACCTTTCCGTGAGGGAGAGAGGGAGTTCGGAGTTCGGAGTAAGGACTGAGCTCAAAAATATGAACTCATTTAAGGCCGTTGAAAAGGCTTTACTCTTCGAAGAAAAACGACATACAGAAGTTCTTGCTGATGGCGGCAAGATCAGCCAGGAAACCAGATTTTTTGACGACACTACCAACACTACCCACGGTATGCGCGGCAAGGAAGAAGCTCATGATTACCGTTATTTTCCGGAGCCAGACTTGGTTCCAGTTGCTCCTGATAAAAAATGGGTTGAGGCAATAAGAAGCGCTCTTGGGGAATTGCCGGAAGAACGCAAAAATAGATTTATTGCTAATCACAGATTATCAAGCAACGATGCGTTTCTATTAATTTCTCAAAGAGCTACAGCTGATTTTTTTGAAGAATGCGTAATATTACTTAACAAACCTAAAATTATTGCCAACTGGATACTTGGGGACTTGCAAGCATATTTAAATGCCAGGAATTTGACTATCAAACAAGCCAATTTCTCCCCGGTTCAATTGGTCGAACTCATTCAATTGATTGACAAGGGCACTATAAGCGGTAAAATTGCTAAAACTGTGTTAATTAAAGTTCTCGAAACCGGCAACTCAGTTAAAGATGTTATTGCCGAATCAGGCATGACACAGATGAGCGATGAAGGTACACTTGTAAAAATTGTTCAATCAGTTTTGGCCGCCAACCCCAAACAAGTTGAGCAATACAAAGCCGGCAAAACAACAATTATTGCCTTTCTGGTCGGCCAGGTAATGAAAGAGACCAAAGGCCGGGCCAATCCGGGGCTCGCCAACAAAATCCTCAAGCAGGAATTAGACACCTAGCCTTTCCAAAAATAACCTGAAATTTTTCAAACTTATATCCGATAAAACCTTGACCAGGACATAACTACAACCGGAGGTTAAACATGAGAACGGCAGCAGTGACCCCTCGAAAAATTAATCTATTCGATGTACATCGTAAAACAGCGATGCAAATTTTGTCTGGGCCACCCATCCCCGAAGGACAAACACACATCGACGCGGTACATCCCATCCCCGTGGCAACTACTGTGAAAGTAGCAAGCACAGAAGTTATGGAACAAGCCTTTAGGGCACTTATGGAATTTAATCCGAAAATCCACGAGGACCTTCCTCAAATCGAACAAATATATCGCAGAATCGGCTCTCAATTAGAAGTTTATCTTAATTTGGCCATGAGCACTGCCGAAGGTGTTGGGCCAAACTCCCATTGGGCATTAAGCTTCAGTGATGGGATGCGCGCAATTAATGCCTCCTTAGAATTCACTCTCCGCCCAGGAGATGAGGTGGTGATCTCAAAACCACTTTACGGTTGTACAGATGATTATTTCGCCGAAGAAGGGATTGCCCGCTCCCAAAGAGGATATGTGATTCACGAAGTGGACCTTACCAATCCTCAAAATATAGTACAATTTTTAAATCCAAAAACAAAAATTGTTTACTTTGAAACCGTGACCAACCCAAACTTGAGAGTTTACGATCTAGAAACCATTTCCCGTTTAGCTAAAGGAGAAAATCCAAATATTCTTATTGTTGTAGACAACACGTTTCCCAGTCCCGCCGGTTGCAATCCTCTTCTGCATGGCGCGGACATCTCCGTTCACTCCGCGACAAAAGTTCTTGGAGGATTTACACAAGAAATGGCTGGAGTGGCCGTGGTGCCTAAGGCCCTTTGGAAACAACTATTCTTATTTAGGAAAAATACCGGAGGAGTCCCTGCCCCGGACCAGATCCACAACCTTTTAACCCGTGGTTTGCCAAGTTTATACGTTCGATTCGTGGACATGCAGGCCAATGCGATAGAAATTGCAGACTATTTGGCGGGTTCCGCCTATATCCAGAAGACCCATTATCCAGGCCTAACAAGTTCTCCCTATCACGCTAATGCAAGAAAACTATTAACAGATTGGGATGGTAATTTTGCTCCCGGTTTTATGATCGCATTTGTTCCTTTGGGGAGAACCGCGGAAGAACAGGAAACACGCGCTCGAGGAATATTAGATTATTTCTCCGATCATGGGGAAGGGATTATTACCCACGCCGTAAGTCTCGGCGGGAATAAATCTCTCGCTGAAATGCCATTTCTTGGGACCCATGCCACTGTTCCAGCAGAAGATAAAGCGCGTTGGGAAATTAACGAGGCAATGATCCGCTTGTCAGTAGGCATGGCTCATCACGGGGATCAGATACAACTTCTTGCTGACGCCATAAGACACTCTTATCGCTAGATTATGCTATAATTTCACATCATGCAGTCGATAACCTACCCGATTGGCGACTCGCTTTACCTCAATATAACCAACCGCTGCACTAATGAATGTAGTTTTTGCATCCGTAATAAGGCAACTTTTTTTAACGGCCAACACCAGCTCTGGCTCGATCACGAACCAAGCATCGAAGAAATAATCAAGGCCATTGGTGATCACTCAAAATACAAACAAATTGTCTTTTGCGGCTATGGCGAACCCTTGATAAGACTAGACGTCGTCAGAGAAGTGTCCAAACAATTGAAATCTAAGATCAGAATCGATACAAACGGACATGCTAATTTATTTTGGGGAAAGAATATCCTTCCTGAATTAAATGGTTTGATAGATTTTATGTCTATTTCTCTGGATGCAGAGAATGCCGAAGTCTATGGGCGCATCTGCCGGCCAGCTTTTGGCAAAAAAGCTTATCCTGCTGTCATCGAATTTATCAAAGAAGCAAAAAAATATGTTCCAAATGTCGAAGCTTCGGTGGTTGATCTGCCGGCAATTGACAAGAAAGCTTGTGAAAAGATCGCTCAAAAGCTGGGCGTTAGCTTTCGCGTCCGTTCTTACTACGAAGAGACCTATGTTCGCTAAAGACTACCAACACATCCCTGTCCTGCTCAAAGAATCAATCGCTTTTCTTAACGTAAAGCCAAAGGGGACATACGTAGATTGCAATCTTGGCAGCGGAGGGCATGCGGAGAAGATCAAAGCCAAGGTTATTGGCATCGACATGGACCAGGAAGCGATAAACTCGGCTAAGGCAAGATTAAAAAACATAGCCTGCGTTCATGACAATTTTAGAAACATCAAAAAGATTGTCAAAGAACCTGTCGATGGAATCTTATTCGATCTGGGCCTCTCCTCATATCAAATTGACGAAGCCAGCCGCGGCTTTAGCCTGCAAAATGACGGCCCGCTTGACATGCGCATGGATAAAACCCAAAAACTAACCGCCGCACACATCATCAACAATCTTAAACAGGAAGAAATGGAAAAAATATTCAAAGAATTTGGCGAAGAGCGCTTTAGTCACCGCATTGCCAAAGCTATCATCAATAAAAGACCTTTTTATTCCACCTTTGAACTCAAAGAAATTGTTGAAAAAGCTATTCCAACCTGGAAAAAGCGGGAATCTGTCACCAGAATTTTTCAATCACTGCGCATTGCGGTTAACCAGGAGTTAGCCAGCCTGGAAATTGCCTTAAAAGACGCAATCACGCTCCTAAAACCAGGCGGCCGGCTAGTCGTCCTTTCCTATCACTCACTGGAAGACAGGATTGTTAAGCATACTTTGCGACAGGCCAAGCAAGCAGGCAGGCTTAATATTTTAACCAAGAAACCAATCATGGCTTCTGAAGAGGAAATCGCTTCCAATCCGCGAGCCAGAAGTGCTAAGCTTAGGGCGGCGGAATTCAAATGAAGAAAGATATTAAATTTAGAAGAGCGGTGCTGGTCATAGTCGTTCTTGTTGCCCTGGCAGGCATTCATCTATTTATTAACACACAAAATATCAGCTTAAAATACAAATTAACCGACTTAAAAACAGAATATTCAAAAATCCACAGCAGGAATCAAGAGTTGGGAAGCCAGGTAGCCGAAAAAGAAGATTTACATCGCATTGAACAGGCCGCCAGAGAAAAACTAAATATGGCCTATCCAGACCAGGTCAATTATGTCCTGGCCTCAAAAGAGGCAACAGACTAAGTCCCAAACTCTCTACCATCCCCTCGCCAAAAGGGAAAAAATAACTCCGTTCATGATAAAAAACCAATCGCGGTTCGCCGATAATTTTGGCTTCGGTTTTGGCTAAATCAATAGCGTCAGAAAATCCGCCCAACCGGTCAATTAAACCCAAAGCCAGAGCCTGAGCCCCCGAATAAAGCCTACCCTGAGCCAACGTTTCCACTTCGCCGGTTGAAAGATTTCTCCCGGCCACAACTGCCTGGATAAATTCATCGTAACTTTCTTTTTGGATTGCCTCAATCGCAGCAATCTCTTCTGCCGTCATCTTTCTGGCTCCAGAAAACATGTCTGAATGTTTACCCTCTTTGATAATCTCAGCCTTAATATCCGCTTTTTTGTATAGCTCCATGTAATATGGCAAATAGCCAATTACCCCGATACTACCGGTTAAACTTGAACGATCAGCCACAATTTTATCAGCCGCCACCGCGATATAATATCCACCCGACGTTCCCATATTGCCAATAGAAGCGATTACCAGCTTCCCTTTTTCTTTGGCATACTTTAACGTCTTGTTGATTTCTCCGGAAGCAACCGCGTCTCCACCCGGGCTATTAATTCTCAAAATAATGGCTTTGATTAAAACATCATCACTGGCTTTCTTAATATATTTTGTTATGGTTTCGGCGCCAACATAGCGGCCGCCAAAAATAATATTTTCTCCGCCCGAGCCGGAAATTATTTCACCGTCAATCTCTATCACCGCCACGCCAAAAACGCTAGCCAGGAAAACTTCATCTGGCACAACTTCTTTGGGCTCAACAATCTGGGCCGGTTTGTCCTTTTTTTCTCCCGCAAGCTCAGCCGCCAGCCTCTGCGCATCCTTATAGTAGCCAATTTCATCAACCAGGCCCATTCGCCTGGCCTCTCTGGCAGAATAAATCATGCCATCTCCAAGCGACTTAACTTCTGCCAATTTCATCCCACGATCTTCAGCTATATCAGTAATCATCTGACGGTAAAGATCGGCCACCAGGCCCTCCAAAGCCTCTGCCTGCTCCGGGCTCATTTCATCCCTGGCATAAGGATCAAACGCATCCTTATATTTTCCCTGTTTAAATATTTGCCAGGCGACTCCAAACTTTTCATAAAGACCCTTTAACCGATAGATAGCCAGGCTTTTGCCCAGGCCGCCAATCGCCGCACCGGGCGGAGCAACGATCTTATCCGCTATGGCGGCTAGATAATACTCATCTTCCACTGCACTACCTTCGACGTAAGCAATTATTTTTTTGCCATTTTTGCGCGCGCGTTTAAGCTCATCACGAATTTCCTGAACCACAGCCATACCACCCAAACCTCCGCTAAAGCCACCCAGCCTCAACATAATCCCATCAATCGCTTTGTCTTTGGTCGCCGCGCGAATGTCGGATAAAATTGAATCCAGGCCCGGCCGCAAACCGCCCAAAAAGCTAAATTCTGTCCTCCCCCCTTTGATCGACCCACTCACATCGATTAAGGCATATTCTATGGGTTTGATAACTGAAAAAGGCCGCTCACGCCGCGGCAAAAACTTTATCCCGGCCTCAAATTTTTGCGTAGCTTGTCCATTCTGAGAAAAAACAGCCGCATAATCAAACGAGAAAAAGGACATATCAAGAGTTGCCCCCAATGTTGTATCCGCTCTATCTACCCCACCCCGGAGGGCCAACCCTTTGACAATCGTCGCCTCGATACCAAGGTGGCCAAAGTTTTGAAAGTTGTTGTCAATTTCCATATCACCGGCTACCAGCACGCTGTCATCAAATAGTTTATAGGCAAAACCCAGTCTACCCGAAGCCGGCTCAAGAGCTGTTTGGCTGGTTAAAACATCCTGCGTCAGCAGTCCAACCTTGAAACTGGGAGTTATCCTGGCCAGCCAGCCAAGGTCGATTGTCCAGCCGCTATTGCTGACTCCAGAAACTGTCCAATTTATCCCTTTGTAAGTAAGACCCCAATTTAGCCAGCCAGCACGGTTACCAAAAGCCATTGCCGTCGTAGAAACTGTCTCGCCAGAAGCATTGGACATGCGCCAGGAACCGTAACCCGCGTAACCTATTTTTGCCAATTCAAAACTGCCGTTAACATTTCTCTGATTTGTATCCGGGTTACCAAAAAAGTAGGTAAAACCAGGTTCAGCCAGGCCGGCGGGATTATAAAAAACCGCGCTGCCGTCATCGGCAATGGCGGTAAAAGCTCCTCCCATACCCGAGGCTCTAACAGAAAATCCTCGTCTTAGAGCAACGTCACCTATGCCCTGGGCAAATGATGCGTTAACAATTAAAAAAGAAAGAAAAATAACCAACAACCAGTTTCGCATGTTATAATATTATACATGATTAGAGTTCGCTTCGCACCAAGTCCTACCGGAGCTTTACATATTGGAGGAGCCAGAACCGCGCTGTTTAACTGGCTCTATGCCAGAAATCAGGGGGGGCAATTTATCCTGCGCATCGAGGACACTGACCAAGAACGCTCTACCCTCGAAGCCAACCACGCTATTTTTCGCGGTTTAGAATGGCTGGGACTGGATTGGGACGAAGGACCAAATATTGGCGGCAATTACGGCCCTTATTACCAAACCCAGAGACTGGAAATCCACCAAAAACATGCCCGGCAACTTCTTGATGAAGACAAAGCTTACTATTGTTTCTGCACCCCCGAAGAATTAGACGAGAAACGAAAAGAAGCAAGCAAAAGAAAAGAGGCTCCCCGCTATGACGGTAAATGCAGAAAGCTCCCTGACGCGGAAATTAAAATGCTGGAGAGTGCCGGCCGGCCAAAGGTAATACGCTTTAGGCTGCCTGCTGTTGGCGAAACAGTGGTCCATGACCTGGTGCGGGACAAAGCCTCGTTTCAAAACGACCTGCTGGATGATTTTGTTATTATAAAATCAGACGGCTTCCCCACTTATAATTTCGCTTGCGTGGTTGATGACCATCTGATGGAAATTTCCCATGTGATCCGCGGGGATGACCATCTGTCCAATACCCCCAGACAGATTTTGCTTTATCAGGCTTTCGGCTGGAAACCACCCAAATTTGCTCATATCCCCATGATTCTGGGTAAAGATAAAGCTCGCTTATCCAAGCGCCACGGAGCTACTTCGGTTATTGCCTATAGCGACATGGGTTACCTGCCCGAAGCCATGCTCAATTACATAGCACGCTTAGGCTGGGGTTTTAAAGATCAGGAGGTTTTCTCACGAGGAGAACTTATCCAGAAATTCAGCTTAAAAGGGGTAACCAGGAGCCCGGCAGTCTTTGATACAGACAAGCTAAACTGGTTAAATGGAAAATATATCCGCCAGATCCTGCCGGAAAGATTAATTGATCTTTGCGAGCCTCTTTTAATTGAAGCTTACGGCAATCACGATGTTGAATACATAAAGAAAGTTGTGTTGGCTTTGCGCGACCGTCTGGTTTTAATCCCAGACGTTGTGCCTCTGGCAAAGTTTTTCTTTACCGATGACTTTGAATATGACCAAAACGCGATTGAGAAACATTTTAAAACTGAACACGCCGGGAAGATTTTGGAAACGCTTAAAGCGCGGCTAGCTCAGCTGGAACCATTTATTAAAGACAAGATTGAACTAATTTTTAAAGAGCTGGCCAAAGAAATGGACGTTAAGTTGGGGGTTATTATCCACCCCTGCCGCCTGGCCTTAACCGGAACCCTGGAATCCCCACCGATGTATGATGTGATAGAGATATTGGGGAGAGAAAAGGTTATTAATAGGCTAGTTAAAGCCCCTCTCTAGGAGTAGAATATTGCTGTGGACTTTACTGAACTGCGGCAGGCAATGGTGGATACGCAGCTCATCCCGCGAGGAATTTCCGATCCCCGGGTTCTCGACGCCTTCCGGGAAGTGCCACGGCATCAATTTGTCCCCGCCAATCTGCAGGCTTTCGCCTATGACGACCGCCCCCTTCCTATTGGCGGAGAACAAACTATTTCCCAACCTTACATGGTAGCGGTAATGACCGAGCAGTTAAAACTCAAAGGCGAGGAAAATATCTTGGAAATCGGCACCGGTTCCGGTTACCAGGCCGCCATCCTGGCCAAACTCTGCAAGAAAGTTTACACCGTTGAACGATTGAAAAGCCTCTCCGATCAAGCCGAGAACATTATTAAAAAATTGGGATATAACAATATAGAATTCATTACTGCGGATGGCACCCTGGGATATGCCGCCGCCCCTTATGATGGGATACTGGTGACTGCCGGCTGTCCAAACATCCCTCAACCGCTGGTTGAACAATTGCGGGATGGCGGAAGATTAGTCCTGCCGGTGGGCGATGTTTACCAGCAGGTGCTGACTACGGCAGTAAAACATGGCAGCAAAATTACGACCGAAGAGTCTGTCCCCTGCGTCTTTGTCCCGCTGGTCGGCCAATACGGCTGGCAGTTAAAGGAAGAGTTCAAAAATGAACAGGAGAAAATTATTAGGCCGAGAGGCTAACACTTCAATTTCAATTATTTATTCAACTGAAGAGAAAAAGTCTGATTTTTGTAATTTATTGTGAGGATAAATTTGCTCAAAAAACTCCTAACACCAAGCAAAGGGATTGATAAATTCGGCATAAAGTCAATTAAAACATCATCAGTGCGAAAATCATCGATTTCAATCGAGATTGTATGAGAATAAGCTATAGTTATTCCGTTACCTGTGGAAACCTCTTTTTCTGTTCCTTTTTGAAGATTGTGAGCAAGTATATCAGCATAACCGGCTGGTAAGGCACATTCATCTGCTCCTGTATCAATAAGCCCGTAGGTCCGAATTTTTTTGCCGGTATGAGGATTAATAATAACAACCGGCAACCAAGGTTTCGGTGAATCTCCCGGCCCAATTTGGATGAAAGGAACGTTTAAAAGGCTCATCTAACATTAATAAATTTGCACCATATCTCTAACTGGCACAAATAAAATAACAGGGTTTTGATAACCTTTATTTATCGCTTTTTCAAGCACTTCGCTCGGATTTTTACCATCAACAATAACTGTTTTGTCGCCAAAATCTTTCAAAGCGACAAATCGCCCGCCGTGTTTCTCATCTTTAACCAATGTGTTTTCCATGAAGAGCATTATAGCATGCCTCTTATATTAAATCTACACGCACCGCTTAAAGACAGCAGCGATATCAACTTCGAGAAATCATTCCCTTGCGTCTTTGTCCCGCTGGTCGGCCAATACGGCTGGCAGGATTCGATCACCTAACAAGCATCTGGTCGATCTTAAATTTATTAAGCTCTAAGTTGAATTTTTGATCCTGATTGGTAAATTCAATCCCGAATTCAACTCCCTGCAGGTAGAGCTCGTCATTCCGCCGGCTCAAGCTGAGCGCGGTTTTCACGAAGTCCAAAAGATCGACCTCCACCTGGCCTGATTGGATCATGCTGAACCGATCGATCACGAACGACACCACGTCGGTATTCCTGCTCCCATCCCGCAGGGCGGCATAAACAAGAAACTTAACATCCTTAGGCTCGCCATTAACAACTATCTGCTTTATCTCAGTCCGTTCATACACTCCAAGCGGTGAAGTCTTCCTGTCCCACAACCAGATCATCACTTCCACTCCATTGGTAGGATCGGCCGGAGTCGGATAATCTGTCAGCCAGCGATCGTCTTGATGGCTACCGTTACGCCTTAAATCAAGCCGGCATAAAGGTTGAGGATGATTATGCGCAACTTGGCGACTTTATCGAATATAAAAATGTTGAGAAAGGGCTCAATAATTTACTAAACCTGCCTAATCCGCCAACCGCAATTGCCTGCGCCAGCGACCCGATCGCTTACTCTGTTTATGAAAACCTAAAAAAAAGAGGGGTTCGGATTCCCGAAGACATTTCTCTAACCGGCTTTGATAACCTACGGACTCCAAAATATACTCAAGGCCTATTGCCAAAATTGACAACTATAAATGTTGACATCAAAGAGATGGCCAAGCAAACACTTAATGTCCTGGTTAACTTATTGAAAAATCCCGTAAAAGCTGCCTGGCGCTACACCTTGCCGGTAAGTTTAGTAATTGGCGAAACCACAAGCCAGGCTCCTATTTAAAAGAGGCCAAGGTAATATGCCCGATCAACATCCGGCTCCAGGGTACCGGTTGCCGGGATAAGTAACGAGCGACAACGGATTACTAAAGTGCTAACTAAAATCGGTTAGTGAATAATTCTCTTTTCTCCGATGGTTGGGTCAATAAACTTATTCTCCATTATCTGTTTCCTAAATGAACGCGTATTACCCGTATTCTCTAGATACTCCAGAAAGCGCTGATAATTGTCAGATGAGGCGACATCCCCAAACGACCTTTTTTTGGCTATTGGCTTCGCCGGTTTATTGGCATCGCTATTATAATTAAAATTTGAATGGGTCATATAACCTCATCATCACTTCGGCAGAAAGCCTGAGAAATTTCAGTTATTTCAGGAAACATATCCCATCAATTTATAAACCAACTTAGCCACGGTAAAATCGGAAACGAGATCGTCTCTGCGAGGCGAGAGCTCAACCACGTCAAAGCCGACCACATTCTTAGCCGAGCATACTTTCTTAAGAATTTCCAAGACCTCATACCAGGACAGCCCGCCCGGCTCAGGCGTGCCAACAGCCGGCACTATACCGGGATCAAAAACATCAACATCAATAGAAATATAAACATTGCTTGATAATTGCCTAACTATTTCCGGCAAAGCCCTAAGCTTACCGGCCCAATGGATCTTTCTAAACTGGCCGGTTTTTTTGGCAAATTTCCATTCTTCCCCTGAAATACTCCTCTGCCCCACTTGAACCGCCGGACAAATTTCCAGCACTCGCCGCATCACACAAGCATGGCTGTCTTTTCTGCCTTGATAACTGTCCCGTAAATCCGCATGAGCATCAAGCTGTAGAACAGAAATATTATTATAGAATTTTTTAATTGGTTTGAGCCCCAGCGTAGTGAGGCTGTGCTCCCCACCCAGGATGACCGGTATTTTCTCATCTCGCAAAAGGGCCGCGATTCGAGACTCGAGACGCTTGACGGCCACAGGTTGCAAGGTATGGATGGGCGCTTGACGATAAATTTCGCAGCCCAGCTCTTCGTCAAAATTCTCTATATGCCGGGAAGCCCGCAGGATAGCATCCGGGCCGCGCTTAGCGCCCGTGCCATAACTTGTCGTCGCCTCATGGGGTACCGGCACCACCACAAAACGCGCTTTTTTATACCCACGATATTCAGTTTCAATATCCAGAAATTGTTGGAAAAACATTTAATGATATATCTGCGGGGAACCAACCAGGTCTGGCGCTTGATTTTCTAAATCGGAGACCACATTGAGCATTTTCAGCTCGTGTCTCGTGGCTCCAAAAATTGTTATCAGTTCGTTGAGCGCCTGGTCTACAGCAAATTCTTTGCGGGAAAAAATGTCAATAAAAGCATGGCCCTTATCCGGAAAAGTATGAATAGAAATGTGCGATTCCGCAATCAGCACCACTCCGGAAACCCCAGAATCTTCTACCCTTCGTCCCTCGTATTTAAACACGCTAGGCGAGGCCACCTTAGTCATATTGATCTTAGCAGGCAGGGTGTCAAGAGTTTCTCTGATAAAATCAATATTGGTTAGCTTCTCCCGCGGGCACCCGTAGCAATCAACCAAGACATGCGAATTCATGTGATTAATTTTGCGCCATCACGACACATTTGTCAAGCTGGCCATTTGACCTATCGTCTATTTTATGATATTCTTACTTTTAGATTCGGAGGTTGTTTTTATGCCGGAAAAACGTTTAGAAGCCACTAGCCTTAACAAAGAAAAAGGGCGGGATGAATTTGCCGATGTGGAGGCCTTGATTCAGGAAACCATAGCCGAAAGCAAGATCCTGGAAAAGAAAAAAGAACCCGCCGCCACACCACCCTCCTTAGATAAATCTACGGAAGACAAGCCGGAGGATAAACCAAAAGAAGCGCCGTCAATTGAAGCAAAAAAGGATTTTAAAGCTACAGAAATCAATTTACCAAAAAAGGGAACCCAGGCTCCTCCCCCGGCCAGGCAGGAAGCGACTCCTCTTTCAAAACCAAAGTCGGAGGCGGCCCAATATGAGAACACATTTAAGGAATATCGGGCCGGAGACATTGTCAAAGGCACCGTGCTAAAAATTGATCCCAACGGCGTTTTGGTTGACATCAATTATAAGGCCGACGGCCTCATCCCTACGGAAGAACTTTCCGAAAAAACTTCACTCTTCCCCAAAGACGCGGTAAAGATTGGAGAAGTAATTGACGTCTACATCGAAAACCTGGAGAACAAAGAAGGCTACGTTATCTTATCTAAAAAACGGGCAGACGATGAGATGCGCTGGAACTCCGCCTACAATGCCTATAAGGATAAAACCCTTTTAGAAGGCAAAGTAATCCAAATTCTAAAAGGTGGCTTGCTCGTTGATTGCAACGGCATCAGGGGATTTATTCCCGCCTCACAAGTTCTAAAAAAATCCCAGGAATCTCTTGAGTCTTTTCAAGACATGGTGCTGCCTGTTAAGGTATTAGAAATCAATCGCAGGCAAGGCAGGATAGTTCTCTCCCATAAGTTAGCCGCCGGAGAAAGCGAACAATTTAGCTCATCAAAGACCTTTGCTGGGCTGGAAGTCGGCCAGATCCGCAAGGGTACAGTCAGCAGCCTAAAAAGCTTTGGCGCTTTTATTAATCTCGGTGGGGTTGAGGGCTTAATCCACTTAAGCGAACTCTCCTGGAAAAGGGTTAAGCATCCCTCTGAAGTCCTAAAAGTAGGACAAGATATAGATGTTTTTGTTCTGGGGGTAGATACTGTCAACAAAAAAGTCGCTTTGGGCTTAAAAGAGCTCCAGCCGGATCCCTGGGTTAATGCCGCGGATCATTTTAAGCCCGGCCAGATTGTGAAAGTTAAAATCCTGCGTTTTGCCAAGTTTGGTGCTTTTGCTGAATTACCTCATGGCCTGGAAGGTTTGATCCATATTTCAGAACTTTCCAGGGCACAGGTACAAAGCCCGGGCGAGGCTGTTAAGATCGGCGACGAAGTAGAGGTAAAAATCTTAAGAGTCCTGCCCGAAGAGCAAAAGATCGGCCTGTCTATTAGACAAGCTCAACAGACCAAAGAAAAAGAAGAAGCCAAAAAGAATATTCCGCCGCCAGAGGAAGAAAACAAGATTACCATTGCCGACATGATTGCGCAAAAAGATAAGGAACGGGCCGAGAAAGAAGCACAGGAAGAAGACCAAGGGGTAACTTGAAGTTCTTAGATAAGTTAGATAAAGCCGTTCAAACAAACAACAGTCTTTTATGCGTCGGGCTCGATGTTGATCTGGCCAAAATCCCCCAAACAATCCTGCAAAAAGAAGACCCCATCTATATTTTTAATCGTGAAATAATTAATGCGACCAAAGACCTGGTTTGCGCCTACAAACCAAACATCGCTTTTTACGAAATGCACGGTATTTACGGGTTGCAATCACTCATTAAGACGATTGAGCTGATTGAGAGCACCGGCCTTCCAGTAATCTTGGACGCCAAGCGTGGGGATATTGGCCACTCGTCAGCTGCCTATGCCAAAAGCATTTTTGAGGTTTACAAAGCCGACGCCACAACTATTTCCCCTTACCTTGGCAGCGACTCGATAGAACCATTTCTCGAATATCGCGACAAAGGCACTTTTGTTCTTTGTTTAACCAGCAATTCTGGCGCCCAAGATTTCCAAAAAAACATTTTTAAAGATGTGGCACATAAGGTTAAAGAGTTAAACCAACACAATAATTGCGGTTTAGTAGTCGGGGCAACCAGGTTAGAAGAGTTGGTAGAGATCAGGCGAATTGTTGGCGACATGCCGATATTAATTCCCGGAATTGGCGCGCAGGGGGGCCAGGTTAAGACAACAGTTAAGTTTGGGGTTGACCCAAAAGGCAATCGCGCAATAATCAATTCTTCCCGCAGCATAATCTATGCGTCTAAGGAAGATAATTTTGCCGAAGCAGCCGGGCAAGAAGCCAAAAAACTACAAGACGAGATTAATCAATACCGATGGGCAAAGTGAGCAAAATCCAGATTGTCAAAAACCCAAAACCAGAGCGTGATTACAACATTCACCTTGAATTTCCGGAGTTTACCTGTGTTTGTCCTAAAACAGGACTTCCAGATTTCGCAAACATTATCATTGATTACGTGCCTGACAAGAAAATTATTGAACTTAAATCTTTAAAACTCTATTTTGTCTCGTACAGAAACCTTGGAATGTTCCACGAAAAAGCGGTTAACCGAATCCTTGATGACATCGTTTCTGCCTGTAAACCGCGGTCAATCAAAGTAGTGGGAGAATTCAGCGTGCGCGGCGGGCTTACGACAACCGTTGAGGCAGGGTGTCAATAAGTACTATCCGCTTCGTTTAAGATCTTTTGTTCAATCGGAGTTTCCGGACCAAAAGGATTGTGTCGCGGATCGTGTTTGGCAATGATGGAAAGGATTTCTGAGGTCTCACCGATTTTTTCTAAAAGTCTGGCCCCCACCTCTCCATGATGCTTGTGGATATAAAATCGTTTAAATATCGGATGGTTTTCCCCAC
>Ga0156188_156_pt1 | contig 25627 bp, 25 predicted proteins | sample RifCSPlowO2_12_FD_107841 | JGI IMG/M metagenome (GOLD analysis project Ga0156188, IMG submission 107841) | candidate division WOR-1 bacterium RIFCSPLOWO2_12_FULL_45_9 | reverse complement strand
ATGCCGACCTCGTCTCCGGCTTTCAATTTGTGCAGCGCTCCGGTTAATTTTCCCACCTTTCTGACAACCAGCTCAAAAGAACCTTGTTTAGTAGGGGAAGAGGAGACAGAGAGAGGAGCTTCGCCAATACCTAAAAGAGAGACTTCTACAAATTGGCCCGGGGCATGGCTTAAGTCCTCTCCCGGCAGTGCAATTTCAAACATCTTTTCCATGGATGTCATCTGTTTAACGCTTAGTATCTTGCCTATTTTAATTTGGTAAGGCGATTTTGTATTCATATTCAAAATGTTGCCGGCTTTTCGGCAATGGTACTTTGGCGGCCGGCGTTTGGGTTCTCCATCCCCTGTTCTTTAATTAAACTTACCAGGGTTTCTTTTAAATCTATTTTGGCCATACAGGCTCTGCTACAACGGCCGCAACCTGTGCAGAAAAACCGGGAAAATTTTTCTATCGGAAACCTAAATTTTCGGTAATAGCGATGTCTTTGGCGAGCGCCGCGCTCTTTACGGAAGTTTTCTCCCCCGGCGACTTTGGCAAAGGTTTCATTTTGACACGAATCCCATTGGCGGTAGCGGCGGCCGGTTGTTAAATCAAGATTGGGTTCGTCGATAACATCAAAGCAATAGCAGCTTGGGCAGACATTGGTGCAATTGCCGCAAGCCACACATCTTTTGTCTAAATCAGCCCAAACTTTACTTTGATATGATTTGTCAAATAATTCGGGGATTTTTTCGTGTTCAATCGGGATCTCGTTTTTCTCAAAGATCTCTCTTTTTTTCTGCCGTAATCGTTCCAGGGCGGCCAGGTCGGCTTTAGCTGCCAGGCTGAAAAGGTGTGATCGTTCGATGATTTTCTCACCCGCAGGAGTATTGACATGGAGAATAAATTTGTCTCCCAGATTGGTCATAAACAGGTCGTAACCTCCGTTGGGGGTATGGTTGTGAACTAATCTGCAGCTGGCGAATCTGTCACAATAAGCATTGCATTCATAGCCAATGATGGTGATAGCATTTTTGCGGGCAAGATAGTTTTGATCTTTTGGTTTTTCAGAAAAAACCATGTTTAGGCATTGGATGCCGGCTAAATCACAGGTATGGACACCAAAGAGCGCTACTTTTTCGTGTTCAACCACCGGATCCATGTTTTGGCCTTGGGTTGTGTCGTAGGTGGCCAGGGTTTCGCGTTGGGGCATAAAGTATTTTTTAGGTGGGAGGGTGGTGGGGATATAATTAAGCGTTGCCTGGATCCCATTCTTAATTTCGGTAAAAGCGTAATTATTTAATCCTTGCGCAACCGGAGCAACCACTTTTTGCTCCCGAGCTAAAAAGCTGATAAGATCATTAAGCTGGTTTTTGTTAAGCAGGTTATATTGCATGTCTTGTCCCAGTCGTATTGTGAAAACATTCACAATATATGTTACCGTCAAAACCCTTTCGCGTCAATCCCATTCTATATTAAATTGCCCCTATAGTTCAACCCAACCTTTGGGTCGGCTTGATATTTTGGTTTTATCTGGTAAAATGGAGAGACTATGGGTGAAGAAAATAAGCCAATTACAAAGGACATGACGGTTAACGATGCGCTAAAGCTAAAGCCCCAGATCGCCGGTATTTTAATGTCTAAGGGGATGCACTGCCTGGGCTGTACCGTTGCTCAAGGCGAAACCGTTGGTCAGGCCGCGGAAGTGCATGGCCAGGATGCGGATCAGCTGGTTAGAGAATTAAACGAGGCTTAATTATTATGTCATCATGGCACTGTCCTATATGCGAAAACAAGATTGATCTCCGGCATCAACCCCAAAAGGGCGAGAGGATCACCTGTCAAAACTGCTACGCTCAATTGGCTTTTTATGAGCATAAGCATAAGATTGTTATAGGCTGCGCTATTTGTAAAGAATCGATTTTTGATCCGACTGGCTGTGGCGAATGTGAGCGGCGCCATGAGAAGAAAAGAATCCTGGAAGAGGGGCGGCTATGAGTAAAATTGTTAAGATATATTCCACTCCCATCTGTCCTTATTGTAAAATGGCCAAGCAATATCTTACGGAAAACAACATTCCCTTTGAAGACGTCGATGTTGCCTCAAATCAGACAGCGACCCGGGAGATGATCTCAAAATCAAGCCAAATGGGGGTTCCCGTCTTTGATATTGATGGCCAGATCATTGTTGGATTTGATAAAACAAAAATCAAACAGCTTTTGGGAATTTAAGGAGTAATTAAATGGCAGTTACGATTGATCAAGGGTTATGTTCTGGCTGTGGTATTTGTGTGGACCTTTGTCCCGAGATTTTTGGTTGGGGAGCAGACAATAAGGCGATTGTTATCAAGCAAGAGAGGGAAGATTCCAATATTGAAGAAGTAGCTGACCAATGTCCAACCGAGGCAATTGAAGTTTAGTGAATTTTCCTAGAAAATTAGCTTATAGTTTTGGTGCCATAGCTACTACCCTGTCTTATCAGGCCTTTGCCACGTATATTATCTTCTTTTACGTTGATATTGTGAAACTCCCGGCCTATCTGGCGGCTATTGCCATGATGATCTATGCGGTTTGGAATGCTATTAATGATCCTTTGGTTGGCTATCTTTCTGACCATACGCACTCCAAGTGGGGCAGGAGAATCCCCTACATTGCTTTTGGCGCTATTCCGTTTGGCCTAGTCTATTTCTTTCTTTGGATCCCTCCTTTTACTGATATTGGCCAGGTTATCCCGCTTTTTCTATATTTTCTTTTCTGTATTTGTTTTTTTGACGGTTTTTATACAATTACCGTTCTTAATTGGTCCTCGCTTTATCCAGAGATGTTTCCCAGCTTAAAGGAACGTTCTCAGGTTAGTGCTTTTAGACAAACTTTTGGAATGTTGGGGTTGCTTCTGGGCATTGCTGTTCCTCCAATTATCTATGGTACGGTGGGGTGGGGGATGATGGGCGCTATCTTTGGGACAATTATCTCTTTTTCATTATTGATTTCTCTTTGGGGGAGCAAAGAGCATGCTGTATACAGCAAGGAAAAGCAGTTGGCTCTGTGGCCCTCTATTAAGGCGACTTTTAAAAATCGCTCCTTTTTAACTTTTGTCTTTTCAAATTTATTTGTACAATACACATTTATCATGGTTTTGGCGTCGATCCCATTTTTTGCTAAATATGTTTTAGATATCGGTTCTTATGAGACCGCGGCAATTTTAGCGGCAGCCCTTGTTGCGGCCATTCCCATGTTGTATCTTTGGGAGTTTTTTACCAATCGGTTTGGGGCCAAGGAATGTTTTATGGCCAGCATTATGCTGATGGGGGCTTCTTTAATCCCCTTATTTTTTGTTCAGACTTTTTTGGCCTGTCTTATCAGCGCTGTATTTATTGGTATCGGTTTAGCCGGCTTTATTTTAATTGCTGATATTATTATTTCAGAAGTAATTGACGAAGATGAGACAAAAACCGGTACGCGCAGGGAAGGTATCTATTTTGGCGTCAACACTTTTGTGGCACGTTTTGCCATTGCCTTAGAAGCAGCCAGTATGGGTTTAATCTTTTCCCTGACGGGATATAATCCATATGTGTATACTCAGCCGGCATCGTTTTTATCCGGGCTCAGGTGGCTCATCGCCGGTTTTCCGCTTGTGGCGCTGATTTTTGCTTTTGTGATATTATGGTTTTTCCCGTTGTCCGGCAGGAGGCTGGAAAAGATGGAAGCTAATGTTGAAAAAATTCATATTAAAAAGGGGGTGAATTAGATGGCAGCTGGCCAAAAAGCGGTAATTAACGAAGAACTTTGCACGGGTTGTGGAATCTGTGTTGATGTCTGCTCACAAAAAGTGTTGGAAATGGTTGATGATGTTGCGAAGCTGGTGAAGCCCGAGGCTTGTGACGGAAACGGCGAATGCGTAGAAGCTTGTCCCGTTGCGTGTATCTCTCTTAAATAATATCTTTGCCCCTACTTGCCTGCCCGCCTCGGCGGGCCTGCCGGTGGGTAGGGGGTTTTCTTTTAGCCTCTGTCGTAATCACGACACTTATTAGCCGACGACTAACGGCTTACAACTGACAACCACCTCCAATTTGCCTGTTATTATAATAAAAAATAGTTTTTTATTGTCGGTTGATAGATGGTAATTAAATTGCTACCTATGATGTGGTATGGGATTAGAAAGTTATCAACTAGGTAAACAAGGTGAAGAGATTGCGGAAAAGTATCTACTTCAGCAAGGCTATGAGATCCTCGAAAGGAATTTCCATTCGCAACAGGGTGAAATAGATATAATAGCCAAGCATAAGGGTTTCTTGATTTTTGTTGAGGTCAAAAGTTATTCTTATAGAAGTTATGGTTCTCCGGTTGGTGCGGTAGGAAAAGGCAAAAAACAGAGTATCATCCACGCGGCTCAAGCCTACCTGTATAAAGACAAGATTAAGAACATATATTCTCGTTTTGATGTGCTGACTATTTATAGAAAGTACGATGGCCAGACAATAATTGAACACTACAAGGATGCCTTTTATGTTAGTTAAGATTGCCAGTGCGGCGGTTTTGGGATTAGAGGCATATCAGATAGAGGTAGAAGTAGATTCCAGCAAGCGTTTGCCTGGACAGTCAATTGTCGGCCTGCCAGACGCGGCGGTCAAGGAATCACGCGACCGGGTGCGAGCGGCGATTGAAAATTCCGGTTTCGAGTTTCCGCCTGGATATTTCACTATTAATTTAGCGCCTGCGGATACAAAAAAAGAGGGTCCGCTTTATGATCTGCCCATTGCCCTGGGGATGCTGGCGGTTTCAGAGCAGGTGCCGATAAATAATTTAAACGGAGAAGTTATTCTAGGTGAGCTTTCTTTAGATGGTACAGTTCGCCCCATTAATGGAGTGTTGGCTATCTGTTATTCCTTAGGCAAAAAGCAAAAGAAGATTCTTGTGCCAAGGGCCAATGCCGACGAGGCGGCTTTAGTAGGGCACCTCGAAGTTATCCCAATTAATTCATTGCGGGAAGCGGCAGGTTATCTGTCCGGTAAAATCAGTATCCCGCCTCACAAAGTAGACATAGAAGCACTTTTTCAGCATGAACCTGAATACGGCATTGATTTTGCCGATGTTAAGGGGCAAGGACATGTTAAACGGGCCTTGGAGGTAGCCGCAGCCGGCAGCCACAACATTATACTGGTTGGCCCGCCGGGTTCCGGGAAAACCATGCTAGCCAGACGCATCCCCACAATTTTACCGCCACTTTCCCTCGACGAAGCGCTCGAAGTCACCAAACTATATTCAGTTGCCGGTTTATTTAATAGAAAAGGCGTTTTAATCACCGCGCGGCCGTTTCGCAGCCCTCATCACACAACTTCGGATATTGGCATTATTGGCGGGGGTCGGATCCCTCGGCCGGGAGAAGTCAGCTTAGCGAATCACGGGGTTTTATTTCTGGATGAGTTTCCTGAGTTTGATAGAAGTGTGCTTGAGGTTTTGCGCCAACCTTTAGAAGATAACAAAGTAACTATTTCTCGCGCCCACTCTTCCTTAACCTATCCTGCCCAGTTTATGTTGGTCGCGGCCATGAATCCCTGTCCCTGCGGCCGGCTGTATGATTTAAAACAGAATTGTACTTGTTCTCCTAGTCAGGTACAGCGTTACTGGAAAAAACTTTCAGGGCCGCTTCTGGATCGCATTGATATTCAATTAGAGGTCCCCCGGCTGAAAACAGATGAACTTTCAACTATGCAGCCTGGGGAGACCTCTATGATTATACGAAAACGCGTCAAGGCTGCCAGAAATATCCAGATAGAGAGGTTTAAGACAAGTGATATTTACTCAAATGCCCATATGAGTTCCAAGCAGGTTAAGCAATGTTGTGTCTTAGATAAGGAGGCAGAAGCTATTCTTAAAACAGCCATCGTTCATCTGAAGTTGAGTGCCAGAGCTTATGACAAGATTCTTAAGGTTTCGCGAACCATAGCTGATCTCGAAAGTTCAGAAAGCATTAAAGCCCAGCATATTGCCGAGGCAACGCAATACCGTTCGCTCGATAGAAACCCTTCGACAGGCTCAGGGTAAAAGGAGGTGAGGTCTAGTGTATCGCGTGGTTTATCAGTTACCCTTCAATACAATCCGAGAAATTTATATGAAAACCGATGAGTTGCAAGCTTGGTTGCGCTGGCATTGGCTGAAGGAACGTATTATTAGCTACGAAAAAATGTTCTAAAGCTTAATCTTGGCGCCGTGTTTGATTTTGTTGAGGACTAGTCCGGAGAGCAGTTTGGGATAGAAATAAGTTGATTTCTGTGGCATTTTTTCGAGTTTACTGGCCACAGCGGTTATTTCTTCAATCTTAGTGGCATTTAAGAAAAAAGCAATCTGGCAGCCTTCGTCATCTACCAGTTTTACGGCTTTTTCATCGTCTTTAACGTAAACAATCTTATCTTCGATTTGTTGGGCGATGCCAAGGATACGATCAAAAATAGTGTGGAGCAGGATATTAACGTCCAGATTTTTCCAGGCCTTTGGTTTATCTTCTTCCATTATCTCTTCGATAATCTTTTCATCTCTCAGAATTAATAAATAGTAACGGTATTTGCCCAAGTAGATCCCAAAGGCATGTTTTTCCAGTCCTTTTTTCTCCAGGTCATGCAATAGTTTTTTTCTGACGCTTACGGCTGATTTTTTGCCGGCTTTATACTCTTTTACGTCAAAAAACTGGCTTAAATCTTCAATAAATCTGATAGGGTCAAAAAAGACCAGATTGCGCAGCACTCGATGAATGGGGAGGACGAGCAAGCCTTTATCCTCTAATGAGGTAAAATACATCATAATATGATTATAAGCTTCTTCTTCTGAGAATTTTGTGTTTTTTGTCTTGAGTTCGTTCTTAAAACGCAGGGCGGCTTCATAACGGTGATGTCCATCGGCAATGAAGATAGTCTTGTCTTTCATCTCTTTGATGATTTTGGTGATGGAGGGCTTGCGGTCGATTCTCCAGATGCTGTGGGTAACATTATCATTGTCGGAAACTTCAATAATTGGCTTTCTTTTTGTGAACTTTTTAAGGACTTTGTTGATTTTACCTTTTTCGTCACTGTATAAAGCGAATATTGACTCAAGATTGGCAGAAGTGACGCGCATAAGCTGGAGCCGATCGAGCCTGGCTTTTGGATGTGTGTTTTCGTGCGGGAAAACCTTGCCGCGACCCATATCTTCCAGGCGGAGCAGGCCGATAAAACCTAAGCGCAGATATTTTTTTCTGTTAAAACTAAAACGCTGCTCATAAACGTAAAAAACAGGTTTTTCGTCCTGCTCAAGGATTTTGTGGCGCAGCCAGCCATCCAAGAAAGCGGCCGCGCGGATATATCTGTTATTGTGCTCGCTATCGCCAGGAAATTCTTTGCCCAAAATGAGCCGAATATAGTTAAAGTCATGAATTTCATAGAAGTTGTCCTGTTCCTCGGGGCTGATAACGTCATAGGGCGGGGTAAAGACCTCGGTTATCTTTTTAACCTTGTCCTTGTTATACAGGATACCTTCGAAAGGGAAAAGCCTAACCATGGTAGAATTATTATAGCATACCATGCTAAAATGGGCAAAATGAACCTCCAGCAAAGTCTAAATGGTGACATCAAGAAATTCTTGGAAGTTTATCGATTTCTTTCTGCGGAAGGGAAGGGCCAATTTGAGGCGCAGATGGCTGGATCTATTAAGAATCATGACGAGAAGACCAAAAAATTGTACCAGTCCCTGCTTCAATCCGCCAAAGACGGCAAGTCCATTAGTGAAGCTATTGAGGCAATGGGGAAAGCGGAGCCTCCGGCCCAACCTTAGCCGGCCCGCCCGTCGGCGAGGCAGGTAATAAAACCTCGAGAATCCGCTCCAAATCTTCTTTTGAATAATAGTTAATCTCGATTCGTCCCCGTTCTGGAGTGCCAAAAATCTTAACCCTAGTCCCCAATTGTGTGGTTAGGGTTTCAACCAGGGCATTGAGTTCTGTGTTCTGGGTATAAACCCTTTTGCGACCGCCTTTTTTAACTGCTGGTTTGTCCAGCGGCTTTCCGGTAACCAGTATTTCTACATCCCGGACGTTTAAGCCGTCCTTAACGATTTGTTTCCAAACCTCAAGCTGTCTGTTGGCGTCCTCAAGAGCCAGGAGAGGGCGAGCATGACCCAGGGATATCTCATCCATACGCAGGCTTACTTTAATTTTCTCCGGTAGCGATAGGATGCGCAGAAGATTGGTTATGGTCGAACGGCTTTTGCCGACCTTTTTAGCAACTTGATCTTGAGTCAGGCTAAAATCTTTGGTCAGTTGAGCATAACCTTCGGCTTCGTCCATAGGATTCAGGTCTTCCCGCTGCAGGTTTTCTATCAAGGCAAGCTCGAGTGATTGTTCATCGCTAAAATTCTTAATAATTGATGGAATAGTGGTTAAGCCAGCTATTTTGGAAGCCCTCAGGCGTCTTTCTCCAGCGATAAGCTCATATTTACCGTTTCTCATACGGGTTAAAATCGGCTCAATGATCCCTTGTTCCTTGATTGAATTAGCCAGCTCTTCTAATCTCTCTTTGGCAAAGGTGTGTCTGGGCTGCCGTGGATTTGCCACTATTTTGGCGATATCAATATTAATAATTGTCCGGCCTCCGCTGAAAACTGAACCCTGAGGAATTAACGCGCCCAAGCCTTTCCCCAAACCTCTTTTTGCATTAACCATTATCCAGCACCTCCCGACATAAATTTTCGTAAGCCTCGGCTCCTTTGGATCCAGGATCGTAGAATATTATCGGCTGACCAAAACCGGGTGACTCGGCTAAACGGATGTTTCGCGGCACAACCGTTTTAAAAACCTTATTGCCAAAGAATTTTCTGGCTTCCGCGGCCACTTGAGCAGAAAGGAGCGTGCGTGGATCAAACATAGTCAGCACAATTCCGCGAATCTTTAGCTCCGGATTGAGGTTCTCTCTGATAAGTTCAAGGGTTTTGTTTAATTGGCTGATCCCCTCCAGAGCGTAGTATTCGCACTGAATAGGGATAATTACTTCATTAGCCGCGACCAGAGCATTGACGGTTAAAAGTGATAGAGAAGGAGGGCAGTCGATAATAATTGTTTCGTATCTATCTTGAATTAACGAAAGGGCCTGCTTGAGCTTGAATTCTCTTTCTTCGAGAGGGACCAACTCTACCTCGGCGCCGGCCAAGCGAGGAGTGGAAGGCAGGACATCAAGATTAGAAATAGCGCTTTTTTGGATGACCTCTTCAACCGGGAACCCTTCTATTAAAACATCATATAAACAATTCTTGATGTTGGCGCGATCTATCCCTAAACCGACAGTGGCATTGCTTTGAGGATCAATATCTATCATCAGGATCTTTTTGCCAAAGGTGGCCAAATATGCGGCCAGATTAACTGTGGTGGTGGTTTTGCCAACTCCGCCTTTTTGGTTTACAACAGCGTAGGTGAGAGACATAATCGCATTATATCACAGGGCATTTTTGTTGGCTACGCCGGCGCGGCGGGGGTACTTTGCCGGAGTAGGGGAAACTTTTTTAATAATGATTAGGGACCTGACGATGTCTGATCCGGGCAGTATTACTTTTTTGATCTCTTGGAGTTCTCCGCCCAATGTTTTGATGGTGTTGGCCGCGACCTCAACTTCCGCTTCAACCTTATCTTCTTTGTAAGCGATAAACTGTCCGCCAACTTTTACAAAAGGAAGGCACAATTCGCTTAAGATGTTTAAATTTGCCACCGCGCGGGCAACTGCCAGATCAAAAGATTCTCTTTTATCTTTAGCGAGATCTTCCGCCCGCCCCCAAACGATGTCGACCCCCTTAAGATTTAATGTTGAAACAATGTGTTTCAGGAATTCTGTCTTTTTCTTGGTTGCTTCGAGCAGGGTGAGTTTTATTTCCGGGCAGACGATTTTTAACGGGATCCCCGGGAAACCCGCGCCTGTCCCTATGTCGATGACGGATTGCTTGGTCAAGCGGAGCGCTTGCCGCAGGGCCAATGAATCTTCAAAATGCTTAATCTTTATCTCTTCCGACTTAGTAATAGCGGTGAGATTGAACTTCTTATTCCAGGCTAACAGCTCTTGTAAATAGACATCAAACACTAGAAGGCTTGGCCAATTGAAAAGTGCATAATCCCCTCGCCAAAGGTCTTGCCGCCGGGTACGCCATAATCAAGGCGGATTGGTCCAAGGGGGGTGTTAACACGAACCCCCGGGCCCCAGCCGGAAATAAAGTTGCTGATGACCGGAGAACCTGTATTCCAGGCGTTACCCCAGTCTACAAAGAAAACGCCCTGGAAAAGCTCAGAAAAATCAAGACGATATTCAGCATTGATAATGAATTTGCGGTTACCGCTCTTGGCGGCGGCATCTGTAATATAATATCCGCGCACGGTGTTGGCTCCGCCAGCCCAATATTTTTCTCCGACCGGAATATCGCCTATGCCGACGCCTCCGCCGGCGTGTAAGGCGATGACCTGATTTTCTCGCACAGAATAATAGTGGTTGAAATCAGCTCCCAATTTGAAAAATGTCGAGATACTGCTGCTGTATTTCCAGCCCTGTTTTATTGAGTAGGAGTAAAAGACCCCCTTTTTGGGGTTGAGCCAAAAATCACGAATGTCATACGATAAGGTGAGGCCAACAGTGTCTGCTTGATAAGCCTCAAAAGAGGAAGCGCTGCGGGGAGAGACAAGTTCGCTACCGATAGTTCCGGTAAGATTGTAATAGCCAAAGAGAGGTTTGCCCAGGGAAACATCAAATCCATTATACACGGCATCCTGTTCGGTTAAGTAAATATCGCGGCCAATAGTTAACCATCTTCTAAAAGAAAAAGCCGCGTGATCGCCTAATTTATCCGGGAGAAACCAGGGATTGGTATATTTAAACTGGTAGGTGGATAATTCCTGGCCGGCTTGGCCGCGGATCATCAGGCCTTGGGCCGTGCCTAGAAGATTGTTGATGGAAAGATCCAGAAAACCGAACCAACCTTCTCTTTCGCCAAAGCCGCCTCCAAAATTGATAGTACTGGTGCGGCTCTCGCTAATTTTTAACAAAATAACTACTTTGTTGGGAGTGCTGCCGGCTTCAAAATTAGGGGTTACTTCGGAAAAGAACCCCAAATTAAAAATTCGGCGCAGATCTTCCTTAAGCGTTTTCTCGTTGAAGACGGTTCCGGGCTTAATATTGAACTCTCTTAGGATAACATAATCCTTGGTGGATTCGTTCCCTTCCAGTTTTATGGCTTCGACCACGCCTTCAGTGATTTTAAAGTTTAAGGTGTTGCTCTCCTGGTCCGTTTCAACATCCACTACCCGGGCTAAAGAATAACCCTTGTCTTTGTAAAGTAGATTAACCTTCTCAATGTCTTTTTGCATGCTGGTAAAATTGAGAATCTCACCTTTTTTGGTGGCAATCAGGTCAAGTATTTCGGCGGTGGAATAAACAGTATTGCCGGAAATGACTATGTTGTTGATTTTTGGATTTTCAGCCACTTGGAAAATTACCTTAGTTCCGCCAGGGGCATCCGTGAAGGCCACAGAGACATCGGAAAAGTAGCCTAGCGCGTATATTGCCTTAAGATCACCTTTTATTTTTTCCTGGAGCAAGCTGTCGCCAATGCGGCTGAAGACCACGTTTATGATTTCCTGCTCAGGAATCAATTTGTTGCCCGTAACTTCGATTACGGCAATGGTGGAAGATACGTCGACATTGCCAAATTGTTTGTCCAGGGTGCGGAAGGTTTGGGCTTCGGCAGAAAATCCCAGGAACAAAGCTCCAAGAATAAAACAAAACCCAATATTTTTCATTGTGTTACTTCCTTTTTACCAAAAAGAAAAACCAACCTGAAGAGTCATTTTTTGGTAGCCTATATTATCTTCCAGGTTGGGTGGTTCCCGGTAATATATTATAGACCAAATGGGGTTTAATTTATAGGTTAGTTTATAGTTTAACTTGTTCTCATTTTCAAAGCCGGAAGCAAATTGCAAATAATTAACATCAATGAAAAATTTGTCGAAAAACCCCTTGGCAAAACCGACCCGCCAATCTGGTTTGGCGATAATCAGTCCGCTGGTTTCCGTAACTCCCATGGCTTGGCGCACAGTTTTGCCTACATTGTATTCCAGGGTCAGGCTCTCGAGGCCAAGCCGATGCTCCAGCTCACGTTCAATCCCGCGAAAAAGTAGGGTTTGGAGACGACTGCTCAGATAGTCAGCAACAACAACGTTTGTGTCGATAGTTTCATCCTGGCTTACCCCGGTTAGAGATCTGATGAAGTCCGGCAGCAGCATTACTTTTATGTCTTGTTCGCTGTGACCAGCCGGGACCATCTCGCTGGGTGTTTTGGTCGTATCTTCGCTAAAACTATAAAAGCTGGTTTTTAAGCCGCGCTCTTTTTCTGCCGCTCCAATTACCCCTTGAAGATAAGAAAGAATAATTACTTTCTTGTCGACAGTTTCACCGCTGGCATCTTCCTCGGTGTTTTCCACCTCTACTTTAGCCACTATGGTTACGTCAGGCATGACCCCTTCTTTTCCAGACTCCCCGGTAAAGCGAGCGAGGTTGTCTTTCCTTTTTTCCGCATCGTAGGGAAAGAAACTTTTTTGCTGTTCGTTGGATAACAAGGTAAATTCACGGTTAAAAATATTAACCGTCCCCCGCTTTAAGAAGATTTTTCCCTTTAAAGAAGGAGCCAGCAGATCTCCGGTAATCTTTAACTCCTGGCCGATCATCTCTAGATTCATAAAAATATTGCTTAGATCCAAAGTATTAACATCTCCCATGATCGCGTAGACGTTTTTGTTCAGGTTGATGGATAAATCCAGCCTAAGTGGCAGCTTTTTCTCGTTGCCCCCTTTTTTTTGGGATAAGCTGATAATAGCATCGTCGATATTAATTTTTCCGGTCAACAGGGGAGCCCGGCTAAAGTTAAAATATAATGGACCGGTAAGCCGGGCTGCTTCTATTTCAACCTTTCCGTTATAAAGATTTGGCAAATCAATGTTTAAAACGGTTGGCGCAAAGTTTAAATCGAGAGAAACACTTGGCTGGTTTTCCAAGATATGTTTAAGGTCAATTGTCCCGGCTATGGACAGAGGGTTGTAATAATGTTTTGACGTTTTGCCCAGCCAAAAGCCGGTTAGGGATTTGATTTCCAGCAGCCCGTTTTTGATTTTGGCTTCTCCGCTGATTTCTTGAATCGCCGCGTCGATTGCTTTGACGTACAAGGCGGATTTATTAAGAAAAACTTTCCCGTCAATTTTTGGTTCGGCAAAATTGCCGCTAAGTGTGGCGTCAACAGAGGCTTTGCCTTCAATCCATTTTATTTGGTCGGTAAATAGATTAAGCATGCCAATGGCATTGTCTTTTAGGGCAACTTTCAGGTTGATTTTGCCCTGGGGGGGGAGGGTGATATCTCCAGAAATGTTGGAAGTGTTGTCACCCTCAACCACCGAAAGATTCTCGATGAAGATAAGATTGTTTTTTTTGCTCATGGCGAGCGCGAGTTGGTCAAAGTAAACGCCCGCCATAGTTACCTTGTTCCCGCTTAAGGTGCCGGAAAAATTTGGATTCTTAATTGAGCCGTCCACAACCGCATCCAGATTAATGGTGCCTTTGAATTCCTGGTCAAAAAGTACCTTCATGCTGCTAAAAGGCATGTTTTTGGCAGAGACGGTTAAATCAAGGGTGTTGTCAAAGCCATAATGGCCACGAGTTAATAATTTACCGTTATCTTTTGTTAACTCGAGCATGTTTATCGTTACTTTCTCGTTGGCCAGGGAGGCCTTGGCCCTTAAGGAGTCGAAGGTGAAATTTCTGAAATAGCCATTTTTAACTTCGCCGGCAAATTTGCCGGAAATGTTTTTAATTTTACCCTGCAGAGAAATATTGCCAAATAAATTTCCCCCAAAGATGTTTTTTTGTCGGGCAGTTTCTGCTTGTTTGGTCACGGCAAACAGGTCTTGCCAGTCATTTAGGAAGTTTTTTTCTTCTGGCTTGTCCGAGTAAAGTAAAAAGCTGTGCTGGCGGACAAAATTTTGAATTGTCGGCATGACCAGGGAGGCAAAACTGATTTTTGTCTTTTCTCCGGCAGTTTTCGTTGAAAATCTGCGGGCTATTTCGCTTTGGATCTCTTCCCCCATGGTGATAAGGTAGGAAATATCTGCCCCCATAATCTTTAGGGTAAGGTTAAGCTCACTCTCCAGCGGTTGATTCTTTTGCAAGGAAGCCAAGTCTAGATCACCTAAGGCGGCAAAGTTATCCTGGTTTCTTGAAACGCGCAGCGGTTCGATCAAAGTAAGTTTGTTCTGGTCATACTTTAGGCTGCCTTGAACGCTATCAAAATTAATACGGTTGAAGCGGAATCCTTGCAGCCAAAAACTGGTGGTTGCGACAGGTTGGTCGGTGGTTCCTTCAAGAATAAGGGTTAAGCCAAATTTGCCCTGGAGTAAGCCATACTTGTGAGTGAGTTTTCTAAAGTCGTAAGCATCTATTGTTCCCTGGATGCTCCCATTGATTTTGTCGTCTTTTTCGTATGTCAGGTCAAGAGAGAGGTTGGATTTTGGGGTTATCAGGGAGCCTTGCAGAGAATTTATGCGTCCGTCTTTCCAGAAAAAATCTATTTGGCTTTTGGAGATCGGGACTTCGGCTATATGTACGTTGTGCAGCTTAATTGTTCCTGAGGCGTCAAGGTCAAACAGGGAATCAACCGAGGTTATGTTCAAAAGCTGGCCGGTAATTTTTATGTCGATGTCAGAGGGGCCGATAGGGTCTTTGGCATCTTCGGGCAAGAGATGGTTTAAAATCTTTAAATCTTCCAGGTTTATTCTTTCCCCTTTGATCTCTAATTTAGTGGGGCAACCGATTCCTGTTTGTCCTGAAGCTTGAAGAATAGACTTGTTTTTAATAAAAAGCAGGTTTTCGACCTGGATTAATCCATCTTTCACCTTAAGCCTGCCTTGAGCCAGGTCAAATTCTTGCTCACCAATTTTACCTTCCGCCAGGCTGACCTCGCCGGAAGCGGTCAAGTGTTTTAGGGGGGCGGCCAGGAATTGGTCGTCCAGTTTCCAGCTCATGTTTCCTTCGAACAGGTTAATCGTGGCTTGCATTTTTCCCAGTAGCCCCTTTCCGGAAAGTGCAATTCCCTGAGCCCCGGCTTTGACGTCAAAATTTAAATCACCGGTTATTTTACCGGAGGCAATAATAGAGGCTGTTTTTGATGTGGCAGATAGGTTCTCCAATTCCAGATCGCCGTCTTTAACAGAAAAGCTGGAGTGGAGGGTATCTACAGGTTGGCCAAACAACATGGCTCTGGTCAGTTTGGTCTGAAGAATACCTTTGAGCTGGGATATGGGGCCGGATAGAGTTAGCTCGCCTGCAGCTTGCCCCTCAATGCCGGGCGCATTTTGCGAAAGATTGGCAAGATTAAGATGCGCCAACTGCGCGGTAAGGGTCAAAAGCGGCAGGTGAGCGGTAAAATCAATTTTGCCATCACCGTTTATTTCCCCTTTATACAGATTAAGGCTTATGTTATTGATTTCAAGCAATTTATCTTTAAACGCAATTAAGCACTGTCCAGAAAGGGCTTGTCCATAGAACTTAGCTTCTTTTAGATCTATCTGGCCGCTTATTTTGGGGGAGGAAAAATCTCCTTTGAGTGAAAAAACCGCGCTGGCAAATCCTTTTAGGTCCAGGCTTCTGGTCTCTGGCAGAAAAGCGGTGAATATGTTGAGAGGGGTTTCCGCGAGGCTAATTCTAAAGTCTAGGTTTTGCTTGGTAAAATCAACCAGACGGCCATCTATTTTGACGGGTAAACCGTTGATTTCCGTGCTAAGATTCTTTAGAGCGAAACCTTCTTCAATAATGGTCGCGCTGCCAAAAGTTTTGTCAATTTTATATTTACCAAATCGGGCGCTGCCGTTATAAATAGATAATTCGCCAAAAACAGACAAGGGCCAACCTTTTAATTGTGGATTTGTCAATGTCATCGATAGGTCGGCTTGCCCTCCGGTAATTGTAAAAGTAGGATTATTTAGAACATAATCTCCCCACTTTTTCAGGTCAACTTTATTTGTGTTGATGTCTATGGAATATTTACCCGTCTTATAATTGCTGTAGCCGGAAACGCTGATAGAGGTCGGCACATATTTTTCCTGGATGTTGCCCAAAAGTCTTATGGAGATCTTGCCATTTTTCTCGAAGCCGAGCCCTCCGTTAATTCCCGCTACTTTTTGGGAGAAGGTTTGTTTTTTCTTATTAAAACCGAGCTGGTCTTCGTAGTGGGCGGCGCAGTTTTTAAAAATAATTTTAGCCAGGAACGGAGGTGGGGGTGGGGCGCCCGGATCTGCCTTCGGCAGAAAATTTAATACATTAATTTTGTTGTCTTTATCCCTGATTATGGCAAATTCCGCTTCTTCAATGGTAATCCTGGAAATAGCGGGAACTACATCTTTTTTATAGGCAAACTCCACCGGATTGAAATTTACATATATTTTTTTGGCGTGAGCAAAATTGGGCACAACGACGTCGTGAAAAACAATCTGGCCGACGATTATTCCCTCTGTCTTGCCGATCTTAACCTTTGTTTTGAAGGCTTGTTCGAGCCCTTTGACGGTTTCGCTCTTGATTTTGCCGTAAACCGAATCTCGCCAATCTGCGGGAGAAAAGGCGGAAGAAAAAAGCGAAAGAGTAATTAAGCCAAAAAGCAGGGCGATTTTTTTCATGGTCTTAAAGATAAATATAACTTATGACCACAAAAAAAGCAACCCCGACGAAAAGTCAGGGTTGCTTCTGTTTTAGAGAAATAATTAAAGAGAGCTGGCTGTGGCGCTGCCGTCAGTCAGATTTAAGGTATAAGTGCCTGTAGCGCCTGATGTAAAAGTCAGGGTGGCCGAGGAGGTGCCATCATATGTCACGGTGCCAGCCACCGTTTCTCCATCGATGTTAACAGAGAAGGAAGCTGAGCCAGTTGGATAAATAGCGCCCAGAGTAAGATTTGCATAAGTCAAGGTTACCGTATAACTGGTTCCGCTGGAGGTGGCTGTGTAGGTTAGCGGTCCGTTTATCTTTTTGTTGGTAGATGAGTTGTAGTTTAAAAACTGAAGCGGGGCGGAGGTGCTGGTCCCCAAGCTCATTGAAAAAGACAATAGGGCAGAGGTGACCTCCAGTGAAGTGTAGGTTTCAAGGGTGCTTATCGTAGAGCTGGTCGCGGCAGCTAATGAAGCTTCAGTTGTGAGCTCGTTGGCGTTGGTGTCATACATCCTGAATCTATAAGCATAAGAATAGTTGTCCTTGGAGGTTGAATCAACTGCCGTCCACCAACCGCTTACGCGCGTCGGTGTTACGGCGCTGGCTTTCACTCCATTGCCTGCGACGCCTTTCAGGCCGGTAATGTTATCATCGATTCCCAGCCCTATCACACCAATGTTACCAACGTTCCCGGCCAGGGTTGCAGCTGGAACGGTTGGGGTGGCTGAGGTTGAACTAGTGGATGCACCACAACCCATTATAAACATTCCGGCAATCAGGACAAGGGATAAAATGATAAATTTTTTCATATTTCTTTCCTCCTCTCCTCGGTTCATCTTAGAAAGCTACGCCCGCGTCAAGGACGTAGGAGGTGTTTAGAGCGTTTTTATTATCAATAACGTTGGCAATCTCCAAAGTTACAAACGGTATGTTTATTTTTGCGCCAATTGTGCTAACCGACGAGCTCTGGCCTGAAGCTGTGCCGGCGCGCAAGATTAAAGTCCTGGCCAGCAGCGGATATTCAAGCCCAAGATGGGTTACAGTATCGGCAGCCACAGCTAATGGTCCTGTCCCGCCACTAATTGATTCGATATCAGCGGCAAACTCCAGGCCGATTGAAGGAATCGTTCCGGCACAGCCGATAGTGGTTATGGCTGGGGCGGTGGCAGTTGTTTCAGCACTGAGAATTTCTGTCCCAGTTGTCAGCGTTGGAGCTCCTGTGGCTACGCCTGTGTAAGTATCTGTCCTATTGCTTGGTGTGTATTTGACACTTTGGGCAATATTACGCATTGCTATGCCGACCTTGAAGTCGGCAACAGCAGGTACGGCAACTGATGTTTTGGCTCCCAGGTCAAAGCCTGTGCCATTACCGATCCAGTATGTTTGAGTGGCGGTTACATTGGTTCCAACAAGTGGGTTCCCACCGATAGTGAGTGAACCTAGCGCGGCGTAAACATATTTAGCATTCAAGCCAACATCAAGAGAAGCAATGGGGAGCCCGGGAGTTGTGAAGGTGTGGCCCAGAGTCAAAATAACCGCTCCTTCACCCAATGTGCTAAATGAGCCAGCTATTGTGCCGGTGGCAGGCTTACTGAGGGTGGCTTGTAAACTCGGAAGCAACACACTTATGCCGATCTGCTTGGCATTAATTCCTAATATGCCGGAAAGGGTTCCATTGGCATTCAGGACGTTGTTGTAATTATCAACCATGAATTGAGCGGGGCTGGTGGCGGCGGTAAGACTATTCACAACTTGATCCAATCCCTGGTTAACCGCGCCCAAAGAGAGTAATAATTCGCCGTTTGGCCCGCCCAACATCCCAGCCGGGTTATAGGCTACGGCGTTGAGTCCGATAGCAGAAGCCACGCCGGTCCCTCCCATACCCGCCTGCTTGGAACCGATAAATATTAGCCCATGGGAAAATGATGCCAGAAGCGAAACCAGGAGCATCGCGGCGAATAGCTTTTTCATGTTGCAGCCTCCTTGAGATTGATTTTTCTAATATATACCAGATGAGATTGATTTGTCAAGCTAATTATGATAAAATACAAATTGTCCTTATGCCCAAAAAAGTGAGAAAAAAAAGAGGCTTATTGGTTGTTGTGTCCGGTCCCTCAGGTGTGGGTAAGTCTACCGTTGTTAAAAAGCTCTTGAAACTTGATAAGGGCATTAAGGTGTCTACCTCAGCTACCACCAGGCCGCCACGACCGGGAGAAACACATGGGGAGCACTATTATTTTATCGCTCAAGCGGAATTTGATAAGTGGGTTAAAAAAAATGAGTTTATGGAATGGGCCAAAGTACATGGTTTTTATTATGGAACACCAATTGGCCGGCTGAAAGAAGAACTGGCGAAGGGCAAAACTATAGTGAATGAGGTGGATGTGCAGGGCGCAGCCTCGATAAAGAAGATTGTTGAACGCGAAAAGTTGGCGGCGGCCGCGGTTTTTATCTTTTTGATCCCGCCTTCTGTTGATATACTGGCCTTTAGATTAAAGAAAAGGAAAACCGAGGATCAGGAGGTGGTAAATTACCGGTTACGCGCGGCCATTGCCGAGCTGCAGGTGATGGAGAAGTACGATTACATCGTAGTCAACGACAAGGTTGATTCTGCGGCAGAAAAAATCAGAGCTATTATTAATGTTGAAAAAGAAAGGACGCTGTTAAATTGAGCGAAAAAAACATAGATGATTTAATCCGAAAAACGAAAAACAAGTTTCTGTTGTCAAACGCCGTGGCGGGCAGGGCAAAGCAAATAGTGGAGGGCTCTTTACCCTACGTCAATAATTTTGATCCAAACAACCCGGTGATTACCGCTTTGCGTGAAATCGCGGCGGATAAAATACGCATAAAAGTTCTCTCCGGCCCCGCTAAAAAACCACAGGAGATCCTGCTGCCGGACGAAAAAAGCTCAATAAAACCTTCTTTGCTGGACAGCCTGGCTAAAGAGAAAAAGAGTAAAGCCAAAAAGGAAAAGAAGAAGTAATCGCGAGATCGGCGGCCATGTTAAAAGATAAGACCATCATCGTTGGCGTCTCCGGCAGCATCGCAGCTTACAAAGCCTGCGAAGTTGTTTCTCGTCTAAAAAATCTGGGAGCGGAGGTTTGGGTGGTGATGACCGATGAAGCGACAAAGTTAATTGCCCCGCTTACTTTTCGCGCGCTTTCCGGAAATCCTGTGATAACCGATCTGTTCGCTGAAGAATTAACCAAACTGCCTATGCCCCATGTTTTCTTAACCAAAAAAGCCTCACTTATGGTAATTACCCCCGGCACAGCAAATATTATTGGAAAAATTGCCGGAGGCATTGCTGACGATCCTTTAACAACCATGATCTTGGCCTCGACCGCGAAAAAACTGATTGCGCCGGCCATGAATTGTGAAATGTGGCGGAATCCAATAATAGTGGAAAATGTTGAAAAGTTAAAAGGATTAAAATTTGAATTTAGCGGGCCGGAAAAAGGCAAATTGGCGTGTGGGGATGAGGACATTGGGCGAATGTCTGAGCCGGAAGAAATAGTCGAAAAGGTGGTTGAGTTGATCGGGATTAGGCAAGACCTGAAAGGCAAGCGCATTCTTGTGACTGCCGGAGGAACTAAGGAAGCGATCGATCCGGTGCGTTATATTTCCAGCCGCTCGTCCGGAAAAATGGGTTATGCCATTGCTCAAGCCGCCAGGGAGCGCGGGGCTAGCGTCACCCTAATCTCTGCTAATGGCCATTGTCCGGCGCCGCATAACGTTAAAAGAGTTAAGGTTGAATCGGCCCAAGAAATGCTGGAGGCCGTGCTTCGCCATTATAGTGAAGCGGACGCTGTGGTGATGGCGGCGGCGGTGGGGGACTATACCCCAAAACTCAAAACTCAAAACTCAAAACTCAAAACCAAGGAATTAACTATTCAATTTGGCCAAACCGAAGATATTCTAAAGATAATTGGCAAACAAAAGGGTCGGAGCCAGAAAGTTTTAATCGGATTTGCCCTGGAAACGGAAAATATGATTGCCAATGCCAAGAAGAAGTTAGTTGAAAAAAAATTGGACTTGATTGTTGCCAATGACGACTCGACTTTTAACAGTGATTCAATTAAGTTTTCGACGATTGACAGAAAAGGTGAAGTTAAAGATTATCCCCAACAAGCTAAAGCTCAGGCGGCACAGGTGATCTTAGACAACATAGCATGTATGCTGAGATAATTATCTCAAGAGCCTCGCGTAATATCGATAAAATTTTCCACTATTCTATTCCGCCGGAGATAAAAAATAAAATCCAGATCGGCCATCAGGTTGTAGTCCCCTTTGGCAGACGACAAGAAATTGGCCATGTGGTTGGCTTTGTCGAAACCTCTAATATTAAGGGAATCAGAGATATTCTCCGCTTGGCCTCTGACCACCCTTTATTTAACGAAAAACAAGCTGAGCTGGCTAAGTGGCTGGCAGATTATTATTGTTCTTTTCTATTTAAAGCACTACAGTGCGTGCTGCCACCCGGAGGAAAATCCGAAATCCGAAGCGCGAAATTCGAAATAAATCAGAAATCAGAAATCCCAAGCATTAAACCTACAGAAGAACAAGAGAAAGCCATAGAAGCAATAAATGGCGGGCAAGCGGACAAGTTTTTGCTTTACGGAGTTACGGGGTCGGGAAAAACAGAAATTTACCTTCAAACTGTGGCGCATGTTTTGGAACAGGGAAAAAGTGCGATTGTGTTGGTCCCGGAAATAGGGTTAACGCCGCAGCTGGTTGAACGTTTTAAGGAGCGCTTTCATGATCAAATAGCAGTTTTACATAGTCATCTGGCCTTAAAACAAAGAAAGCTCGAATGGCAACGAGTGGCCAGCAGTGAAGCGCGCATTATTTTGGGGACTCGTATGGCAATTTTTGCCCCGGTTAAGAATCTTGGTTTGATTGTTCTTGATGAAGAATACGAAATCACTTACAAATCGGAGCAAAGCCCGCGCTATCATACGCGGGAAGTTGCCTTTTTTCTCTCGGCGCTGCACCGGGCGTCGGTAGTCCTGGGCTCGGCGACGCCAACGGTTGAAACTTATTATCAAGCCGAGAAAGGTAATTACCAGAAGCTGGTTTTAAGCAAGAGAATTGACGATCGAGAACTCCCCCCGGTTAAAATAGTTGATATGCGAGAAGCTAAAGGTTTTATTTTATCGGACAAATTGAGAGAAGAGCTAAAAGAAACGCTGCGTTGGGGACAGCAGGCAATTTTGTTTATTAATCGCCGGGGTTATTTTACTTTTGTCATGTGCCGGGAGTGTGGTTTGACGATTGAGTGTCCCAAATGTTCTGTTTCATTAACTTATCATACGGGCGTGGGGAAGGTTGTTTGCAATCGCTGCGGCTATCAAGCGGAAATTCCGCGGAGCTGTCCGCGCTGTAATAGTTTATCGATAAAATATTTTGGCAGCGGCACTCAGCGCATTGAAAAAGAGGTGGCCGACCTTTGTCCTGACGCAAGAATCTTGCGTTATGATCGCGATAGTCTGGGCGAAAGAGGTTCACACGAACAGTTTTTTGCCGCTTTTGCCGGGGGGAAGGCCGATGTCTTAATTGGCACACAACTGGTGACCAAAGGCTTGGATGTGGCCAATGTCACTTTGGTTGGCGTGGTGACGGCGGATACAGGCCTTAATTTTCCTGATTTTCGTTCTGCCGAACATACTTTCCAGCTTTTGACCCAGGTCGCGGGGCGAGCCGGCCGGCATCATCTTCCCGGTAAAGTGATTATTCAAACTTACAATCCGGATCATTACGCGATCCAGGCAGCCGCCAAACACGATTATGAAAGTTTTTATCAGCAGGAAATCAAGCATCGTCAGGAGCTTAATTATCCCCCTTTCACAAAATTGATTAGTTTGATAATCTCAGGAGCGAGTGAACCCAAGGTGAGAAAGGTTGCCGAAGATCTCGGCCAATTTTTAAAAAAAAGATTGGCCCAGGGTGTTTTAGGCCCGGCGCCGGCGGCCACGCCCAAAGTGCGCGGCCATTTTCGGCATCATATTCTTATGAAAGGTAGCGAGTTACTGGTAATGAGTAATGTGATACGGGAGGTTATGAAAAAGATTGTGATTCCGTCAGAGGTGAGGGTTGCTGTGGATGTTGAACCGATGAATATGCACTAGGGCATCACTAAAACCGGCGTATTTACATCAGCCTTGGCGTACAGGTATTTTATCACCCGATTCTCGACTTGAACACAACCTCGGGTGTCATCCTTTTTAGTGGCAAAAACAAAGTTTGGGTCTTTCTTTTCCATTTGTTCCAGGTATTTGGCATAACGGGTCGGCGCGCTGTGGAGGCCATAGTCCCCGGGGTTGCTAAAACTTAAAAAGCGAATAAATTTACTCCTCGGATTTTTGCCGTCAATATACATTTCTCCCTCTGGAGTTTTATAATATTTACCGGCCAGGGCGACTTTAACGGGGAAGTTGTAAGTAAAGCCCTGCCATTTTTCGTTGGTGACAACTTTGCCGTTACGACAATAAAAAAGCAGACGCTCCCGCTTGCTCACGATAATTACATCCTGGTTGCCGTATTTTTGGGCAAAGGCGAGAACCTTTTGTTTTAGAAAGATAAGGCGGACGGAGTCTTGGTCTTTTTGTCCCTGATGAGTATGGCTGCCTAAGGCCAGCCAACCTATCAAAAGGCCGAGGACTAAGATCTTGCGCTTAAATCTGAATAAATTCATGCTGTTTGTTTGTCGATAATTATGGACACAAATTTCACTTCGAGCTATAATTATAACATGAATAAAAAAATAATTAAATTCCCCAGCCCAATGCTGAAAAAAAAAGCCAAAGTGGTCAAGAGACTAACGCCGGAAATTGTCAGGTTGATCGATGAAATGATTAAAATTATGCTGGCAGCGCCGGGGATTGGCCTGGCGGCGCCGCAGATTGGCGTACTGCTGAGGGTGATTGTGGCGGATACCGGAGAAGGGCGGTGGGCGATTATTAATCCCAAGCTTACCGAAAAACATGGCGCCCAGACTTTTGTCGAGGGCTGCTTGAGCCTGCCGGGCATAGAAGCGCCGGTAGACAGGGCCTCACAGGTAATTGTCTCAGGGATGGACCGTAGAGGTGAAAAGATAAAAATAGAGGCCAAAGGCTTGCTGGCGACCGTGTTTCAGCACGAGATTGATCATTTGGACGGCAAAGTTTTTATCGATCGGGTAAAGGATCCAAGTTTGATTAAATATGTGGCTTTTGAACGGGAAAAGAGAGAAGAATTGATATGAGGATTGTTTTCATGGGGACGCCCGAACCGGCGGCAAAAATCCTGCAAGAATTAATCTCCGCCAAGCATGAAATTCTCTGTGTGGTAACCCAGCCCGATCGACCCAAGGGGCGTGGGCAAAAAATGGCCTTTTCTCCGGTCAAAGAGCTGGCGCTCAAGCATTCTTTGTCCATCGAACAGGCGGAAAAAATTAAGGGGAACCGGCTTTTTGCCTCACTTATTAAATCCTTAAAGCCGGACATTATTGTAGTCGTGGCTTATGGAAAAATCTTGCCAAAAGAGATATTGGATATCCCCAAACATGGCTGCCTGAACATCCATGCCTCATTATTGCCTAAATACAGAGGGGCGGCGCCTATCCAGTGGGCTTTGCTTAACGGCGAAAGAGAGACAGGCGTTACTATCATGCGGCTGGATGAGCGGCTTGACACCGGCGACATTATCTTCCAGGAAAAAATAAAAATAAACCAGGAAGATGATTCGCTTTCTATCAGTAAAAAATTGTTTGCCAAAGCTGGCAAGCTTTTGCTGGCCGCGTTGGAGCAGATCAAAACAAAAAAAGTTAAGTATATAAAACAAAATGATAAAGAGGCAACCTTTGCCCCATTGATAACTAAAGAGAGCGGGGAGCTTAACTGGAGATCAGCGGCGGACGAAATACATAATCGTATCCGGGCAATGGTTCCCTGGCCGGGAGCGCATACTATTTTTAGAAAAAAACTTTTGAAAATATGGCAAGCAAAAGTTTATAATTGTGAAGCAACAAGCAAAATGCAATTACCCGGAACTATTGTAGAAATTGTAAAAGGGGCTGGCTTTGTCGTCGCGGCAAGTGGGAGTAATATTCTGATTTCTGAGGTTCAACCTGAAGGTAAAAAGCGGATGTCCGCTTATGATTTTGTTATTGGCTATGACGTGAAAAACGGCGAAATCCTGCCAAATTGACGACAAAATAACCTCTTGACACACCATATCTGGTGTGGTAAATTTCTACTCACTCTAAATGTGTGAAATGATATGAAATGTCCATTTTGTGAAAATATTGAAGATAAGGTCCTGGAATCCCGCGAAATAGAGGAAGGCAAAGCCATCCGTCGGCGCCGCGAATGTGCCGCGTGTCGGGAACGATTTACCTCCTACGAAAGAGTAGAAGAGAAGCCCCTTTTGGTCATCAAGCGTGATGGCCGGAAAGAACAATTCAGCAAAGAAAAAATTCATGCCGGCATTGTAAAGGCTTGTGAAAAAAGACCGGTCTCTGTTGGGGTTCTTGATACCTTAGTGGATGAAATTGAACGTGAGATCCACCGTGAAGAAGGCCGGGAAGTTTTAAGCTCAAAAGTCGGCGAGATGGTGATGGAAAAACTGCAAAAAGTTGATAAAATTGCCTACGTGCGTTTTGCCTCTGTTTACAGAAAGTTTGAAGAGCTCTCAGAATTTATTAAGGAAGTAAAAGAAATTTCAGTAGGAGGTTAAACATGCAATCACGATCAGCGATGACCCAGGATGCCACGGACCTGGCTCTTTTTGTCAGGACTTCCGGGGATGATATCGTTGATTGGGACCGGGAGAGGATTGTGGTCGCCTTAATTCGCGAGACAAATATTGATCGGGAAATAGCCGAGGAGATCGGGGTCGAGGTTGAGGTACAAATAAAATCCTTGAACTTAAGAA
>Ga0156188_166_pt1 | contig 26042 bp, 29 predicted proteins | sample RifCSPlowO2_12_FD_107841 | JGI IMG/M metagenome (GOLD analysis project Ga0156188, IMG submission 107841) | candidate division WOR-1 bacterium RIFCSPLOWO2_12_FULL_45_9 | reverse complement strand
TTTTGTCCTCTCCGGTGGCGGCGGCCGCGGCGCAGCTCATCTCAACATGAGCCGATCATATCACCGGAGCTATTTCATGCCGTGCAGGTGCGTCATAAATCGAGAATTAAAAAGAGTAAAGTGTTTAACTATTCTATTTTCCCGGGGATAGTTCATTGTAGGGAGTGCGGCTCAATTATGAGCGCCGTTTTTACCAATAAAATCAAAAACGGCCAGCGTACCCGCTATTTTTATTATCGCTGTTCAAGCGTCGTCAAGAGAGATCGTTCTTTTTGCGGGACAAGGCAGGTTAGTTCTGACCGGCTCGACTCCTATGTTGTCGAAGGACTTGATAAAATTGCCCATAACCAGCAGTATCTCGACAGTTTGATCTTCACGCTCAATTACCAGCAGCAAGGCAGCCAACAGGGAATCGAACCGGAGAGTACAACTTCTGGCTACACAGCTGAAAGAACCAGGCAAATTATCAAAACGATCACTAATGCCTATAAATTACCGGGTAAAAACGAGAAGGAGCTAATCCTAAAAAGGCATATAAAGCAGGTTAATTATTCAAAAGATAATATTGAGGTAGAAATAAATTATCCAGACCAGCCGATGGAAATTTCGGACCTGCCCGCCGAAGTTCCGACGACAGTCGGAACGAAGGAGGGAAATGGCGCGGAAAAACCGACCGACGGAAATATGCCCGCCTATCGGACGGGTAAATCGGCGGCCTGTTTTTGGGTGGCGGCAAAAACAGGCCGCCGACCCACCCCTCTAAAACAGAAATCCGCCTTCGCTAAAGCTCCGGCGGACAAGACCTCCGATTTTGAAAATTCGACAGTTCGTATCGCAAAGTTAATAGCCCCACGGGGAATTGAACCCCGATTTTAGCCTTGAGAGGGCTACGTCCTAAACCGTTAGACGATGAGGCCAAATTGAACACCAGTATAGCAAAAGTTATGATAATTTTCCAGACGCTACATCTTCTGCCTGAATATTAATTCCCGGGTAAGCAGTCCCAGCGCACGCAGGCCGGACATGTCATAAAGCAGCGCCCGCACCCTGACTGTTTTAATGTTTTTTACTTCTTTGGTCAACAAACTGATAGCCAAAGCGAAAAAGAGACGCAAGCTTGCTGATAATAAAAGAAGATTATAAAAACTTGATCCCCAAAGTAGCGGCAAATGCCTATATAAAAATCCACCCAAAAGCGCGCCCACACCCAACCCTAGGCCGGTTAAAAAATTATAATAGGCAATACAACGTTCTCGTTTATTGGCCGTTGCTACATCATAAATAAAATTGGTGGAGGAGAGGTTAAATCCCGCCCAGACAAAACCAGCCAGAAGCTGAACGATAACCAGATAAAGTGGCTCCCCGGAAAAAATCCAACATAACGGAATCACCGCCACCAGGCAGGATGTCAGCCGAATGATCTTCATATTGCCGTACTGATCAGCCAGCCTGCCCCAGTAACGCATGGTTACATGAGTTGTTAATACCGCCGCGCTGATAATGACAGTAAAAGTAAAATAATCGAAACCCAGCTCCTTAAGTAGATAAACCGCAAAGAACGGGGAGACCAAAGCTACCGACAGGACAAATAAAGCAGAAAGCACGGAAAAACGCGCGAAGTTACTAACTCGTATCCGCCTGATAAACTCCCAAAAAGAAAACTCATCCGTTACCTTAACCCGCCACCCGGGCTCGTACATTAAATTTAAAAAATACCAGGAAATAAACCGGGCCAGTGCCGCCACCGCCAGCAGCAGGGCAAAACCCACAAATAAATTAATCGGTTTGAAAAGATACAGCGCCAGCCCGGCCAGCAAAACACTGACGCAATAAACCAACCCGAGCACTGCGCCGCGCCAGCCAAAATAACGTCCACGTTTACCGGGCGGGATGTACTCGGCCATCAGCGAGGCCCAGGCCGGGGTCGGCAACATGTTAAAAGCAGAGGCCAGGGCAAATAAAATTATAAAAACAGCCACCCGCCACCGTTGGAAGAATAATGGCAGCCAAAATGTCGGCAGCCAGAGAAAAGCGGCCAGAAAAACAGAGCTAACAATAAGTTTTTTGCGCGAGTGCAATATCCCGGTCAGGTCCGCGGAAAAAAACTGAATGATCGCTACCAAAACATTGCGAATAAAATTTAAAAGGCCAACCGCAGTGCTGCCCGCCCCCATATATAACGCTAACGGAACAGCAAACTGCTCGACAATGCCAAACTGGATCGAGGCAAAAAAACCATCCCAAAAAGAATAGCGCAGACTGTTTCTTATCCTGGTGGATTTTGGCATTAGTCATATTCTAACGTAGCACGGAATTATTAACAATCAGGCTGGGCTTAAGAGAGGAGCTTTGATTGATCGCTAGTTACACATTGAAGCGGAAGCTTAAGAGATCACCGTCTTCAACCAGATAATCCCTGCCTTTGAGAGAAAATTTACCGGCTTCTTTTACTTTGGCTTCTGATCCAAGGGCAATAAAGTCATTGTATTTCATCATTTCCACCCTCACAAAACCTTTTTTAATGTCAGAATGAATTACCCCTCCCGCCTCCTCCGCAGCCGCCCCTTTCTTAATCGGCCAGGCCCTCACCTCATCCTCACCAACTGTGAAAAATGAGATTAAGCCAAGCCCTTCAAAGACCACTCGATTCATTTTATCGATCGCCGGCTCATCAATCCCGACTTCTTTCATAAAATCAGCCCGATCTTTAGCGCTAAGCTGATTAATCTCCGCTTCAATCCCCGCGCTAAGCTGAATACACGGATAAGAATATTTTGTTTTGATTTCCCGAACAAGACTCTGGTCATTTATCTTATTTTCCGGCATATTGATCACCAGCACCAGAGGCTTAAAGGTTAAAAATTGATATGTCCTTACAGTTTTCGCCTGTTCTTCAGCCAACTCCATTTTGCTTAGCGGATTTTCTTTTTCCAGCCACTCTTTGCATTTGGCCATTAAATCCTGCTCTTTTTTCTGGGCTTCGCCATTTTTTTTCTTTTGTTCCTTAACCAATGTTTCCAAACGTTTATCAACCAGCATCATATCCGCGATGATTAATTCGGAAACGAAAGATTGGATATTGCCTGCCGCGTTGTCCGACAAAGAGACATAGCAGATTTCGTCAGCATTTTTAAGTAGCGCTCCCTGAAAGGCAACGTCCGGCAGCAGTGAGTATTCTATTTTGGCATAAGTTGTCTTTTTGGGATTAAATATTTCAACCAGTTTGGTAACGCGCGGATCTTTAACATCAGAGGCACCTGTCTGCGCCTCCATTGGCTTCTGGCGGATCTGCTCAATATCCTGTCCGCTGATAATGCTGAATAATTCCTGCTGCCCCGCCTGCGGCAATCCGGTAATTACTATTTTCATGGTGTATTTATTGTAGCATAAAAAAGGAAAGAGTACTTAGCGCGCTTCGCAGTGCTTTGGCGGCAAATTCTTTTAATATAATGCCCGGCTTTAGCTTTCAAATCCGCCGAGGCGGACTTACTCACCAAAACCGGGCTGTTTTTAATTCGCCCCCCGACACCTCGACTTCGATCGGTGCTCGGAGACAGGAATAAGTCCCGATGTTTTAATCGGGATCCCGACATTACATAATTATATTTTAATGTCGTCGGGACCCTGGACTTAATTTCGCACGCTCCGCGTCTCCTTGAAGATGCGGATTCCGGCTTGCCTGCCGGTAGGCAGGCAGACTTAAGTATTCGACAAACCGAACCGCGTTGTTGTTGTAGTTGTTCTCGGGATGGTTGTAGTTGCGGTTGTCGTTGTTCTGGTGACGGAGAACATTATGGGCTTATCCCTCATATAACAAATCTAATTCTGCTAGCAGGCGCCTCCTTAAATTAAAAGAATCCGCGTGGATGGCATAACCTATCCAGCTTCGTATGGAACGGGTTATCTTCAGCCAATCGACCAGCCTAGAATTCAACATCTCAAGATATTTCTTGATTCTCTTCCTCGCCCTTTTAATGTTTCGCCTCAAAACCAGGCGATGGGTTGGATAAACCTTATACCCGAGAAATACAATTCCTTTGGCAGCCAAAGTTAACCAGGCCATTGCCCTTCCGGCAAGCATAAGAATCAAAAATTATCGACCCATCAAAAATCGGTTCAATAACGTTGCAAAGTGCGTGCTGGACGACCCTATCCCTGTAAGGCAAGGCGCTTATTAGTCGTCTCCTGGGATCAAAAACATAAAAGCACTTATAGGCGCCGATCCGATAAGCTCGGCTTTGCAATTCCGCCTGCAGTTGAAGCAGTTCATTCTCAAGATTTAAGTTAAATCCTGCCGTAGAATCCTTCCGGCGTTTTCCCCGTTGGGCTTTTCTGGCAGCTTTTAAGAGATTTTCAAAAGAAGCAATCAGGCCGAATAGATAGCCGGACCGTTTCATCGGGCGGTTTGCTGCTTAATCCATCCCCGACTTGCGCTCCTATACCGGCCAAATACTTAGCTGACAATTCGTAAGCTTTTAAATCGATCAGACGCAGGTCGAAAGCTAAACGGAATAAATATCGCATTTGCTCGATTTCCAGGTTCGCTTGCTTTAACGCGTCGGCTTTATCTTTGGAATACTGCGCTTCAATGAGAAACTCTAAAAGCCGGAATAATTTGTTTTCAGTTCTTTCCCCAAGAGTATATCTCTGATCTCTTGGGAATTTTGCAATATGAGGTATTGCCCACTTTATGAAATCATAAGTTGAAGTTATTACCTTTGGGCCTTCCATATCCTAATAATTTCCGACCGCCCCACCCCTCAAAATGTACACCCTCACACCAAAATATTTGGTGTGGGGGTAAAAAAATAAAAGGGTACAGGGTAAATTATTTGTCCTCGACAAACCGAACCGCGTAGTTGTAGAAGGGAAGGCCAGGGAGGTCGTAGAGGCAGCTGTCGAAGTACTGGAGACGGAGAACAAATTGCCCCGGATAATCCTTATGCTCCGTTTCTGTCCATATCCAATAATCTCTGTTTTCTAATTGATCTCCAAGTAATTCGTTCACCTTCAACAATTCTGCTTCAGTTGGAACCCTAAGTTTACTGCCAGGGTTTTGCTTGTTGATTTCCGCCGCAACCGTTCTGCCATTCGACAACGATCCAGGGACCACACCCTTTGCGACCCTAAAAGGCAAACTAGGAACATCGATCATCTTTAGAGGTTCTACCTGCGGCTTGCGCGCCACTGCTGTTTCCGATATTGCATCAATTTCCACTGTACTGATCGTTAAATCAAGTGGTTGGCGCTGGTTTATTATCTCGGCCAATGCCGCCGGTGGATCCCCGGCGCGGAGGCTTGACGCTGCAAGGCCTGACAACCTTTGCTTCACAATCCTCAATTGATCGGCAGCCCCTAATTTCCCATCTGACGCGCGGAATCGCCAACCTTCTATATTTACTCTCAATCCAGCCATTTTCTCTTCCTCCTCTTAACCTTCTTTATTTCGGGTATCTGACCCGCTTTGCACCGAGCTTGTCGAAGTGCTATAATATTATCGATAGCTTGTTTGGGAAATTTCACTTTATTTATATTTTTTATATTTTTTTCAAAGGGAGGCGAACAATGATACCCAAAAAAGAACTCGATAAAGCAGTCAATATCGCCAAGGAATTCGGAATTGGCAAACTATATCTGTTTGGGTCTTCATTATATAAAAGCTCGGCAAAGGCCAATGATTACGATTTTGCCGTGGCAGGCATCGCCCCTGCTAATTTTTTCTCGTTCTACGGCAAACTTCTAATGGCGCTGTCAAAAAATGTTGATCTTATTGATGTCACCGACAGAAAAGGGAAATTTATTAATCTTATTCTCAAAGAGGGCAAAATTGTTTATGACAAAGGATCGGACTAAAGAATATTGCGAAGCGGAATTTGAAAACATTGACGCGACAGTGGCGGAACTTGTTTTAATTACAGAACCAGGGAAAGCTGCTTATTCCACCGCCGACCTTGCGGCCATGGCAACCTTTATTCATAATATTTACAACGGCATCGAAAATATTCTAAAGAGAGTTTTGACGCTAAAAAAGAAACAAACTAAAGAGGGAGCCGCGTGGCATAAAGACCTGTTGAAAACTTCTGTTAAAGCAGATATTATCTCTCCCGATCTTTGCTCTATACTGGCAAAATATCTTTCCTTCAGGCACTTTTTTATTCACGGATATGGTTTCACCCTTAAATGGGAAGCGCTCCAGCCTTTAGTCGCGAATATTGATAAAACATTGCGGGATTTCAAAACAGCGGTTTATAGGCATTTGGTCTAGTGTGTTTTTCCCTTTTTCCTTTTTCAAAAAGCCCGTTTTTGGCCCCTCCTTCGTCCGCCTGTGGCGGACTTCGGCGGGCAGGCAGGTTCCCAGGTTCTTTGGCAGTTTTTCAACTTGTTCCGAGTTCATCGAGGAATCCGAAAAGGTCGCTTCGGAATTGGGCGGCGATTGGACGTCCCGACGATACGTCGGGACCATTTCAAATGAATAAATCGGTTCGGATATTTTCAAATGCGGTCAGCCAACACTTAAAAAAAGGGTTGGCTGGGGGAGAAGGGCTCGAACCCTCATAAGCAGAATCAGAATCTGCTGTCCTACCATTAGACGATCCCCCATTATTAACACGATCCACCGTTGGCGGATCTACAACCAACAACTAACAATCTACAACAAGTCGTTAGTTGTAGATCGACGAAGGCGATCGTTTTGTTAGTTGTTGGTTAATACGGTAGCGCCCACCAATTCGGTTTAAAAAGCAGAATAAATAATCCGTAGAGTGTAATAAAGATTGACAGGCCGACAAAAAATAGAAAACCGCCTTTTACAGGTTCTTGCCATTTTTCTTTCATCCACCAGGAAAACAGCAAGGCCAGCAAACCAACAATAATCACCGAGCCACCCTTAAATAGATGACTAAAATTTAGAAACTGCATCAGCTTTACGCCAAATTCGCTCATTTTTGCATAACCCCGGCTAATTGCTCAGCTACATTTAAAGTCTTTGCTTGTCCCTTCAAATATCCCTTATTAAGTTTCTTGCCCTGCCGAAAAACAACTGTTTTGATGTCTTCAAAGTCCCTCGATCGCCCCGCTAGAATCTTTGACAAAATTAAATCTTCCGGAGAAATGATGTAGATTCTTTGTCCGAAAACCTTCCTGTTTTTTCTTTGCCCAAACGTATATTTTTCAAACCAAGATTTCGGCAGCCAGCAATCAATTCTGAAATCATCCAATTCCAATACAAATCTATTGCCAATCCTGACTATTTCTTCAACTTCTGATTTGTTATAAACAAATCCCATCTTATCAGCTTTGATTAAAAAACCGTCAATATTATCTTTCTTCAAATCAACAACCAGATCAATATCCATACTTTGCCTTGGGTATCCCCAATAAGCCACGGCAAACCCACCGACCAACATATATGATATTTTTGTCGCTTGAAATAACTTAGCTACTCTCTCAAGGAACTTTTCAAAAATCATAAACTCTGCATTACCTCAGCAAGTTTATTCATTTTCCATTTCAGTTGACGAGCAGACAAATTAGGCTTTTCAGCCAATAGAGAATCACGCAAAATTTTTAACCCGGCTTGATAAAGATCAAAAAATATACGCAAACTCTTACCTGGTGAAAGGTTATTAAGCTTTTCTCTTGTTTTCTTGACTTCCCACGGTTTCATAATAAAATTCTAACACTCCCTCCCTGTTTTTGCAACGATCATAGCAAAAAGGTATAATTAAAGCATGTACGATTTTTTGATAATTGGCGGAGGCATAGCCGGACTCTCAGCCGCCCTTGAAGCCAGTAAACACGGTAAAGTTCTCCTCTTAACCAAAGGGAAAATTGGCGAAACAGCTACAGAAAAAGCCCAGGGCGGCATTGCGGCAGCCATAGATCAAATCCGTGACTCAACAGAATTCCACTTCGAAGATACCATCGCCGCCGGAGCAGGTTTGTGTGATGAAACAGCTGTCCGCATTCTGGTAACCGAGGGGGTCGAACGCGTCAAAGAATTAATTGAAATGGGAGCGCGTTTTGATCGCGCGGAAACCGAAGCCGGAGGAGGCTTTGCCCTGGCACTCGAAGGCGCCCATAAAAGACGCAGGATTCTTCACGCGGGTGACGCTACCGGCGAGGAAATTCAGCGCACCTTGGGTTCAAAAATAATCAGAGAAAAACTGGTCGAGATTAAACAACACACCATTGGTATTGACTTAATCATAAAAGGGGGTAAATGCATCGGCGTTAAGGCTCTGGATATCAAGATTAATGTTATCAAAAATTTTCTGGCCAAAGCCACGATCATCACAACCGGAGGTCTGGGCCAGGCATACTTATACACGACAAACCCCAAAGTTGCCACAGGCGACGGCATTGCCATGGCTTATCGCGCCGGAGTCCGAGTCTCTGACATGGAATTTGTCCAATTCCACCCCACTTCAATGGTCCAATCCCAAGCATTAAAAGATATTATTGCCCTCCCCCGTTTTTTGATTTCTGAAGCCGTGCGGGGCGAAGGCGCTGTGCTGCTAAATATTAAGGGTGAGCGCTTCATGCAAAAATATGACATCCAGGGTGAATTGGCTCCCAGAGACATTGTTGCCAAAGCCATCTTTCAAGAAATGAAAGATACAAACCAGGCTCATGTATTCTTGAGTCTAGGAAAACTGGGGCACGAAAAGATCAAGAAACGCTTTCCGGTTATTTATAAAACTTGCTTGGAACGCGGCCTTGATATAACAAAAGATAATATCCCGGTTGCCCCCGCCGCCCATTACTTTATGGGCGGGATAAAAACAGATGTAAACGGACAAACAAACATTAAGAACCTCTACGCGGCTGGAGAATGCGCCTCGCTCGGAGTACACGGCGCCAATCGGCTGGCTTCGAATTCGCTTTTGGATGGCCTGGTCTTCGGACGACGAGCTACCCTTGCTGCAAAGAGTCAGCTAAGCTCCTCTCGTTACTCGTTACACATTACCCATTATTCCCCGGCAAAACCACACCTGACCGAAAAGGCAATTGTTCGCTGCAAAATGATTATTAAAACAACTATGTGGAAAGATGTGGGGATAGTTAGGTCAAAAAAGAGTTTGGGACAGGCGCTTAAGATGCTGAAACAGGTTAACCCCAATCAAGCACCGGCCAACAGAGAAGAGATTGAATTAAGAAACCTGGCTCAGGTAGCCAAACTGATTACTCAAGCGGCTTTAGACAGAAAAGAATCTCGCGGCGCGCACTTCAGATCTGATTTTCCTAAAAAAAACGACAAAAAGTGGCAAAAACACTTAATTTATAAGATCGGGTAGATCCTCAGGCGTCTCTTTGGCTCTTCCCCAACTGATTCCGAATGCAGCCCGGCTTGATCCATCATTTGATGCTGTAGCCGCCTGATATAAGCATTCTGCGAACAAAGGTCGATTGAAGACCTGGCGGAAGTTTTAATTTGCTCAATAGCATCAGCCGCTTCACGCAAAGCAAGCTCCTCAGCGTCCTCCCGACTTCCCTCCCTGAAATAATATTTTAAAAACTTCATGAGCTGCGAAGAAACATTTTTCTTGATTACATGAACCGGCACTCCGTGCTCCTCCGCCGCATTTACAATTTTCGTCCCCTGCCTGGCTTTTGACTTGGTGGTCAGCACAAGATCAGATTCACTAATGTGGGTAGCGATCACCGACGGCAATCGCATGGACCTAATCGCCCGCTCCAAATGCCCTCGGTTCACTCCAAAAGGATATATCCGAACAGGACCTTGCCCTTTTTCCAGCTTGACCTTTTCTAATTCTTCAGCTGTGGGCTCTGGCATTTCTTCAGGCGGCTTCTGGACTTCAATTTTCCCATCTTCCTTGCGTACCCGGATTTCAGGCTGCGGTGTCTTTTCACGCAAATGCGCGTCAACCGCTTTGGCAACATCAAGATAGATAGCAAACTTATCCCTTTCACGAATTTCAATGGCAATATCAAAAGTCGGCGGCGCTTTTCTTTCTAAAATCGCTTTTTGGCTGCGGCGGCGCTTCGCTTCTTCATCTCCCAGGATAACAGATTGTATGCCGCCAACTAAATCCGAAAGCGTCGGATTGCTAATAATATTTTCTAAAGCATTGCCATGGGCTGTCCCAATAAGTTGAACCCCTCGCTCCGCGATGGTGCGGCAAGCCGTCGCTTCCAGCTCAGTCCCAATTTCGTCAACAATCACCACTTCGGGCATATGGTTTTCAACCGCTTCGATCATAACTTTATGCTGCAGCTCCGGAGCCGCCACCTGCATCCGCCTGGCTTTGCCAATACCGGGATGAGGGATATCGCCATCTCCGGCAATTTCGTTGGAGGTATCGACAATGACAACCCGCTTATTAAACTCATCACTTAAAACACGGGCCGCTTCACGTAGTTTGGTGGTTTTACCAATGCCCGGCGGCCCCATGAACAAGAGATTTTGGCCTGATTCAATCACATCTTTGATAATATCATTGGTTCCATAAATCACTCGACCAACTCGACAAGTCAGTCCAATAATTTTACCGGAGCGGTTGCGCATACAAGAAATGCGATGCAAAGTTCGTTCTATGCCGGCGCGGTTATCCCCAGAAAACTCCCCTAGTTTGGTTACCACAAAATCAATATCATCTTGTAAAACCTGATCTCGAGCAATATCGTAAACCTTGCCGACAAAGCGCGCTTCGGGAATCTTGCCGAGATCGAGCACAACCTCGATTAAAGCATTAATTTCCGGATGCTTGAGTAACGACTGCTTAAGGCGCAGCGGGAGAACCTCCAACAATTGACGCAGCTCATCATCAATTTTAGGCATAAATAGGAACTATTTCCCTTTTACCGCCTTTTTTAAATTAATGCCCGGCACAAAAGCCGGGGCCTTGGATTGCCCAATAGTAATCTGGGCGCCAGTTTGTGGATTACGGCCAACTCTCCCCTTCCTGGAACGGACTAAAAAATTGCCAAAACCTACCAGCCTTACCTTTTCACCCGCTATTAAAGCGTCGCCAATTAAACCAAGTGTCGCGTCAATAATTTTCTCGGCTTTGGCTTTGGTAATTTTTTCTTTGCTCGCTACCTTTCCGGCCAATTGTTTTTTATTCATTTTTGTATTCCTCCTTCATGCTTACATCTCAAAAGCAAAGCCTCCCAGCGCCTATCAACCTCTTTTTGCATTGACTCAACGACAGCCCCATTACCGGGTTTATTCAGGTGGCGAAAACGATCCTGCGTCTTAAGGAATTCACCAATCGGTTTTTTTACCTTCGGTGTATAATTCAATTTATAAACCCCATTTTCAACCTCATACAAAGGCCACATGCAGGTATCGGCCGCCAGCCGTCCCATCTCAGCCGTTAATGCCGGTTTATAGCCCCAGCCCAAACAGCAAGGCTGCAAAACATTTATAAACTTTGGACCATGAATAGAAAATGCCTTTTCCGATTTAGCGGTTAAATCACGCCAAAAACCAACCGCGGATTGGGCGACATAAGGCAGATCATGAGCTATCATTATTTCAGTTAAATTTTTTGAGAATTGAACTTTTCCGGGGATAACTTTACCGGCCGGAGCGGTGGTCGTAGCCGCTCCTTTGGGTGTAGCAGACGAGCGCTGAACCCCTGTATTCATGTAAGCCTCATTGTTATAGCAAACATAGAGCATGTCATGGCCGCGCTCCATTGCCCCGGACAATGACTGGAAACCAATATCATAGGTCCCACCATCTCCACCAAAGGCCACAAAGTTAATATTTTGCTTAATTTTACCTTTTCTCTTTAGGGCCTTACAGGCAGCCTCAATGCCGGAGCAAGTAGCCGCGGAATTTTCAAAAGCATTGTGTAAGAAATTTACATTCCAGGCTGTGTAGGGGAAAATAGTCGTGACGACTTCTAAACAACCGGTGGCCGAAGTGACAACCACAGGCTCCGAGCTGGACATCAGCACCTGGCGGACGACAATCGGCGCGCCGCACCCAGTACAAGCCCGATGCCCACCGCATAAAGGATCACGTCTTGTCACTAAATCTTTTAATTTTGGCATAAAACTACTCTCTCACTCCAAAATGAATAACCTGGCCTGAACTCTGGCACTCTTGCAACTGTTTATATATCTGGCGGATGCCTTCCAAAGAAATTTCCCTTCCACCCAGACCATAAATATAGTTGGCTAAAAGCGGCTTCTTGGCCGCCTCATACATCGCCGATCTTATCTCGGTATAAAGCTGCCCGCCTTGATTACAATATGTGTCGCTGCGGTCCAAAATCACCGCGGCTTTAACCTTGGACAATGCCTGGGCAATTTCTTCACCAGGAAAAGGACGAAAAACACGAACCTTAAGCAACCCGGCCTTAAGACCATTGTTACGCAGCTCATCAACAACAGCCTTAGTCGTCCCGCAAGTAGAGCCAAGAGCCACAACGGCAAATTCCGCGTCGGCCAATTTATATTCTTCCAGCAACCCATACTCACGCCCAAACTTTTGGCCAAATTCTTTCCCCACCTTAACAATTACATCTTTGGCCTGCTTCATGGCTTCAACAACAGGCATTTTGTGTTCAAAATAATAGTCCTGCAGATCAAGGGATCCAAGGGTTATCGGTTTTTCTAAATTCAAAATGGAATTTTTGACCTTATGTTCTCCGATATATTTTTTGGCCGCGTCATCTTCCATAGTCTCGATCTTTTCCATGCAATGGGAAATGATAAAACCATCCGTTGTGACCATCGCTGGCAATCTAACCTTTTCATCCTCGGCAATTAAAACTGCCTGGAGCACACTATCATAAGCTTCTTGAGCATTTTCCGAAAATATCTGGATCCAGCCAAAATCCCTGACCGCCATAGTATCACTATGGTCGCAGTGAATATTGATCGGACCGGACAGCGCACGATTAACTTCACAAAGCACAATTGGCTGCCGCAAAGCGGAAACAATGGGAAGGATTTCCGACATTAACTGGAGCCCCTGAGAAGAGGTCCCGGTCATCACCCGGCAGCCGGCAGAAGCCGCACCCACGCAAGCGCTCATGGCAGAATGCTCTGATTCGGCAGCGACATACTCCGTATCTACCAGGCCATCGGCCACAAACTGAGAAAAGATCATAACCACCTCTGTGGCCGGGGTTATTGGGTAGGCCGCGACAACGTCTGGATTGATCTGGCGCATAGCCTCGGCCATGGCCTCATTACCTGTTTTAGCTAATGTCGGCATAGTTTATTTCCTCTCCGCTTCCATTGTAATTGCCCGTTTATCCTTTTTGGTCGGACATTCAACATCACAAATTCCGCAACCCTTACAGTATCTATAATCAATACCGGAAACTTTTTTGTTTTCGTCCAGGATAATGGCAGAATCGGGACAATATATCCAACAAAAATAACAATGAATGCAATTCTCCGCGCAAAAAACCGGCCGTTCCGAGCGCCAGTCGCCTGTCTGGAATTCTTTGGCTGTGCCGGCCGGGACGGAATCCCCATGCCACAGTTCTTTCCAGCCCATATTCTTCTTCATCTAACCATTCTCTCCTTCAACACTCTCATACGCCGCCTTGATCGCCTCAATATTTCCCCTAATAATCTCCGGCTTATGCGCGAACTTCTTTTTTAGCTTATCTTCGGTATTCTTAATCATTTCAGCAAAATCAAGCAGGCCGGAAACCTTGGCTAGGGCTCCCAACATCGGAGTGTTGGGAATATTTCTGCCGATTTTTTCATTAGCAATGGCCGAGGCATCCACGGTAAAGACCTTTGCCCCTTTTAACCCTATTTCTTTTCTGATTTCTTGAGGAGTTTTGGAAGTGTTTACAATCAAACTGCCATCCGCGGGCAAGCCCTGTGACACATCAACCGAAGCCATCAAAGTTGAGTCAAGCACAACCACAATCCGCGGGCTGGTAATGCCGCAATGCAAGGTTATTGGCTGATCCGATAAACGGTTAAAGGATTGAACCGGAGCCCCCATGCGCTCCGGGCCGTATTCCGGAAAAGCCTGAATGTTCTTACCCAAAGACATGGCCGCGTCCGCAAAAAGCAGCGCCGCCGTCTTTGCTCCCTGCCCTCCGCGACCGTGCCAACGTATTTCTGTTAAGTTATCCATGATTGTAATTTCGGAAGTGCTATTTTATCAAAAATTAAACCGAAAATCAACAGAACGATTATCGGCGCTATAGCGCCAAGAAAAGATTTTGCCTTACTTATTTTATAATTTAATCTGCCAGCCACGGCCAGCAATCCATAGATATAAAGCAGCATGGAAAAATATAAAAAGTTATAGCCGTAGCGAAAAAGCATAAAGTCCATACCCGCATATCTGGTAAGAACCATCAAGAATAAAATCAGCAAAGCGACCAGGGATACCGCGCTGCTATAGAACACGCTCTGGATCATACGGTTCAAGCTCCCTTTGCCTCCCAGGAGAGAATAAATTTGGTTAAGAGTAGTCGCTGTCGAGTAGAATAAAACAAAAAAGGCGCAAGTAAATGCTCCGCCCAAAATTAAAAAAGTAATTAAAAAGAAAACAAAAGCCAGGGCAAAAAGGACCGGTAAAATCAATATAAATTTAAAGCCGGCAATACCTTCAACCAGAGTCCCGCCGATGGGCACATACTGTATTACAAAAACTATCAGGGTGGCCACAAACCCCAGGATCCATGAAGTGCTCAGAAGAAACGTTAACGAATCATCCTGCCAACTTTCTTCCTTTAGTTTCGCATAGAAATATATCGGTCGAAAAATAATCGTCCACCAGGTCTTGAAGTATTGAGCCATTTGCTACACCTCCCTTCTGCCTTCAAAAGCTTTGGACATGGTTGCCTCATCCGCGTAATCCATGTCCGCGCCAACAGGTAAGCCGTAAGCCACCCGGGTAAGTTTTATCCCCAGGGGTCTGATTAATCTGGTTAAATAGATGTTCGTCGCTTCACCTTCGGCCGTAGGACTATTAGCCAAAATAATCTCCGTAAAATTATCTTTGGCCAGACGCTCTAGCAGCTCCTTTATCCTCAAGTTCTCCGGCCCCAGCCCATCCAAAGGAGAGATCCGGCCACCTAAAACATGGTACTTACCTTTATATTCTCCCGAGCGCTCAATAGCCACCAGATCCTTTGGCTCGGCGACTATACATAATGAACTATGATCGCGGCTGCTGTTTTCACAAATTTTACAGGGGTTCATATCAGTGATATTAAAGCAGACTGAACAGTGGGTGAGCTTGCCCTTGGCCTCTGTGATTGCCACAACCAACTTTTCTACATCTCCGGCTGAACTTTGCAAAATATAAAAAGCCAGGCGTTGCGCCGACTTTGGCCCAATACCCGGTAATTTCTTTAGTTCATCAATTAGTTTAGTTAAGGTCTCAGCGTACACTAAAACATCCCGGGTAAATTCATTCCCCCGGTTATCCCTTTCATTTTTTGAGCCGCCCCGTCTTTGGCCTGTTTCAAAGCTCGGCTCACAGCCTCTTTGACATCCTTTTCCAGCTTGCCTGGATTGGCATTGGGAGCAATTTTCACATCCTTAACCTCCATATCTCCGCTAACTGTCACAACTACTTCGCCGGAGGTTCCCTCGAATATATCTCGTGACAACTCATCCTTGACTCGTTTCAACTGCCCCTGCATCTCTTTAGCCATTTTCATCATGTCACCCATGTTGCCAAAAATCATGTTAACACCTTCCCTTCAAAAAAATCCGCCACGGCATGCGCCGACAGGGTCGTCTCTTTCTTGTCATTATCGACAACCCCTTCTATCGCGATCTTTTCTCCGATTATTTCATTAATGGCCTCCTCAACCGCCTGCTTATTCTTAACTTCTTCCAAACGCTCTTTGTGGAACACATACCCCCGACGAAAACCAATAACCAGCTTGCCTTTATTATTTATCTCCCGGGGATCCCCCTCGTGCAGAGAAACATAACCAAAGAGTGTCTTCTTCTTGACACTCTCAAGGATATCCGGCCAGCGGGACTTAATTTGCGCCAGGCGTTCTGGAATGGCAACCGGCAAATCGTCCCGCGTTAAGCGCGGTACGGCCATGGGCGCCTGACGCACTTCCAGCAGTTCCAATAAAGCCACCTCTAAAACCAGTCTCCCATGCGGATGCCAGCGCATATCTAATTCCGCTTTGGACAATGCGCGAATAACCTCCATAATTTTTTCAAGAGAAAACCTCTCCGCCTGCTGTTTTAATCTTGCAAAGTAATCCGCGGTTAATTCCAAGATTTCGCCGGAACCAACCTTAACATGAAGCAGATTCCTGAAGTGGGCTACCAGATCGCGAGTAACCTGGAGGGTAGATCTACCCTCCTCCAGGCCCTTTTTGATAAGTTCCAAAAGCTTAACTATATCGGATTCAACAACTGTATCACCAAAAGCAAAGAGCAGCTCTTCATCCGCCGTCCCCAAAAGCGTAATTACATTATCATAAGAAATTTTGTGCCCGGAGAACGAAACCAGCTGATCCAGGAGAGAAAGCGCATCGCGCATGGAACCTTCAGCGACGCGAGCAATCAGGTTCAAAGCCTTTTCATCGATGGCAAAGCCTTCTTTCCCGGCTACTTGCATTAAATGTTCTTCGATTTCTTTTAATTTAATCCTGCCAAAATCCAATCTCTGGCAGCGAGAAGAAATAGTTAAGGGAACTTTTTGCAACTCGGTGGTAGCCAAAACAAAAACAGTATATGAAGGCGGCTCTTCCAATGTTTTTAATAGCGCGTTAAAGGCTTCCGGAGTCAGCATATGAACCTCATCGATGATGTAGACTTTATAGCGTCCTTCAACCGGAGCGTAACGGATCCTTTCCCTCAACTCTCGAATCTCATCAATCCCGCGATTGGAAGCCGCGTCTATCTCAATCACGTTGACAGAATATCCCCTGGTAATTTTCTCGCAATTCTGACAGGTGCCGCAATGTTTGGCGGTTGGTCCATTTTCGCAGTTGAGCGCTTTGGCCAGAATTCTGGCAGTTGAGGTTTTACCCGTACCGCGTGGACCGGAAAAAAGATAAGCGTGGGCCAAACGGTCGTTCTTGATCGCGTTTTTCAGCGTCTTGACGATCGCCGCCTGGCCGACCAGGTCGTCGAAATTCTGCGACCGCCATTTGCGGTAGAGGGAGATGTATGACATTGAAGGTTTATTTTAGCATTTTTGGGGAGGATTGGGAATATCACAACCCCCGCCTCGCGTGTGAAGTTTCTATTTTGGGTTGACAGGAGTCTGTCCAACGCAAGTTAGAAGCGTTCCTGCGCAATCATCGTGTCAATGCGAGGTCTTCCCAATCATGCGCTCCCCTCAACGATATACCATCCCCCACTTATACTCATCATCCGCAGCGACATAAAGGGGTTGAAATAATTTATAAACTTCAAGTCCATCTTCACCAGTTGACCCGAAACTAATTTCCCTCACGCGCCTGCCCAAATTTTTCACCAGATTATCTGGAATGGTATTCCCCGCGAAATAAAGAAGGAGTGTATCTTCATCTGCAGCATTTAGAGCAATATGTTGTAATCCGCTCCCAAACTTATGAAATTCCCCACCCCGATCAATAACAATAACTGCCTGCGCACCATAGAGAAGGATAAGTTTCCTTAAGTCTTGAGGAGTAAACCTGCTATTTACATCAGCTATATATATAAATAAGGCGTCGGGGTAAGAAGAAAATAATTCTTTTATATCCTGCTCGGGTAGTCTCGCTTCAAAATTTAAATCAGCAATGATGGCATGATTAAAGGTTTTGCTCCCTCTGCCAATCACATCATTTGTATTCAACAAAATATTTTCCGCGCTTGTTTTCGGTTTTGGAACTATTCCTGCTTTGGGCTTTACTGGCCTGACCTGAAGCAGATAAGGCCGGCTGTCTTCTCCCAATGCCCATTCAACATCCACCGGATGGCCGATCCTTTTTTGGATACTTAATCCAAGCTTTGCTAAATCTCTTTCGATAAAAGATTGAGGGTCACGACCAGAATAGGGTGGAAGTGCATCAGCGGAGGCCATGCCCCCCTCGCTTTTGTCTACATAATAAATTTGAGGAAGCACGCCTTCTTTCCCTATCAGTCCTAAATCATGGTTGAAAGTATGTGTTATTCCCAGCCCGGCGATACTCACAGCGGTTAATCCAAAACCTCTAACCGTAACAACCCTAGTTTTATTTGGAGAAGCAGTGTTGACGATACCGGCAAGTGCCGGGAAAAATGATGAAGGGGGGTATGTCCAATCGTTCCCGACCAATTCCTGGATGATTACAGAAAGGGGAGGAATTTTAAGGTTCCCTCTTCTTTGATAATAAGCAGCCGCCACATCCGAATAAGTTGAATTATAAACCTCTAAGAGGTTCCGGCCGAAAGAAGCAGAATCGTCCCCTGGTTTGGCATTAAATCGGGTGGAAAAAACACCGGCGGCAGTTTGACCGATCTGGTCCTCAATGGGGGCTGAGGATCGAAACGCTAAGAATTGAGAAAAGCCCAATTTTTGTAATAATTTAATAATATCACTAACCGATTGAGGGGCCAAATCTCCGAGCAGAGCAGGATTCTCAACCGGTTGGGGGTGAATGCGGAAAAAGTCCTCGCACACGATCAGGGTGCGTGGAACCATAAATCCAAGTTCTTCGCTTGTTCTATCCAGGAAAATCGCTCCCTCCCCTTTGCCGCCAACCCCCCCATTTCCCAGCAGATAAACCCGCCCCGATTCACTTTGCCAAAGATCGGACCACTCAAGTTGCCTAAATGTGCCAAGTTGACCATAGATTTCCGAAGAAAGATTACGTGTTTCCGTTCCGTAGCTACCCACCCGGGGGATTTTTCGAGCTTTTACTGATGATATTATCGCTGTGGTCCCATCAGGCGGAGTAAGCGTTGACGACCTCACAGGGACGCTGACCTCGTGCCTGAACCACCTCCACAGAAAAGTCTGTATCTCATGAGCATATTCTGGATAGTTTTTTAGAGATTTTAACTCTTTTCCCATGAATAGTTTCTTCAGAAATTTTCCTCTCTCTATTTCATCAGGCCATCTTAGTCGTGCCAGCTCATTTGCGGCTTCTACAAAATCCTTTATCAAAACCATGCGAATTTTATTAATATCCTCATTCTTTGTAATTTCTATCCGTGCTTGCCGCCTTTCGGCTTCTTTGTCCCCAGTCTGAACCCCTTCGTCAAATACCACAAGAAATCGAAATGTCTTTATGCTCAGCCCTTTATCCCCCTTTGCCAAATTGGATGGCCCCTCCCTCGACGAAGTTGGTGTTATGTATGGGAAGTGCCTTTCTTCCCTATCTAATTTTTCTGCTGCTCTTAACATCCTGCTAAGAGGGTCTTGCAGTTCTTTCTCCCCCTCCGAAGGAAACCCACTTACATCCCTCATCCATGCTAAGTGTATTTTTCCCTGCTCCAGGTAGCTATCCACCACTCTTAGCAGTTCCACCATCGCAGTCACGCAAAAATCCATTGAATCTCTATCCGCCAGATTAAGCCAGCTTATGATTTCATTTAAATATTGATTTATTCCGCTTAAATGCGGCTCTATTTTAGTAAGGCACACCGTTAGTTGCCCATCTTCTCTTTTAATCATCAATGCCGGAAGAAGCGCCCTCATGGCGCCGAGATAAAATGCAGTCTGGTCCTTTTCTTTTAAAGCCGCGGCCGTACTTTTCACAAATTGAACAATTTCTGCCGGGCTTAATTTGCCGTACTTCATAAGCTCTCCAGTCAAGATGCCGCATTCCCCCCCGCTAAGGCCTTTGAGCGCTTCTCCGATCTCCAGACCGCTTCCTCTTTTTCCCTCAATGCGCTTTCTTAGCTCTGCCCCATATTCATGAGGCGGTTCAGCTCTCTTCAGCCCTCTCGCCGCGCGCCGCAAAAAGTCGCTCATCCCTATCTGACTTCTTGAATTTAAATCTACCCCAACCATTTTTATCTCCCCCTTCAGATTTCCCTGCTAGAACATAAGCTCAGCCTCGCTATGTTAATGACTAATGTCCAATGATTAATGACAAATGAATGTATCGCCGCAAGGAGCGGCGAATTATTTATATCGGACTCGAAGAACTTTCCTAACCCCTGCCACACACCTCTAACCCCACCAAAAAATATTTCGGGAGGTTTTGGGGAAAATTTCAGTGTTTTTGAAGATTAGGGAGAAGATTCGGAAAGGCAGTTTAGAGCGAGACAATATCCCGCCAACCAAGAACAGTCCCTTGGCTTCTTTTTTGGCTTTGCTCTCCAGCATAGACCACGAAAGATTTTTTCCGTTCACACTTGGCCAAATCGCACCAGTAATTCAGATTTTTAAAATACTCCTGGGAGATTGTCCGCCCGGTTTTAATTTCTACTGGGACAAGCTCCTTCCCCTTGTCGATTAAGCAATCGACCTCCCGACCAAGCTTATCCTGCCAGAAATATAAATTTGCCTGCTCCCCCCGATTGGCCCTGTTCTTCAATAATTCACTGATAATAAAAGTTCCAAAAATCGCTCCCGCTTCAGGCCTCATCATCAGCCCTTTTTCGTCTTCAATCCCTAATAAATAACAAAGCAGACCGGTATCATAAAAAAACAACTTTGGCGTCTTGACTAGCCGCTTGTTAAAGTTTTTAAAATGCGGCGTCAGCGTAAAAACAATAAAACTGGCTTCCAGCACGGACAACCACGCCCTGGCGGTATTATGAGTGATCCCGCAATCATTCGCTAACGCGGACAAGTTCAGCAATTTACCGGAACGAAACGCGCACATTTTAAGGAACCGCTGGAAAACCGAAAGGTCTCCTACCTTAATAATCGAACGGACGTCCCGCTCCAAATAAGTTAAAACATAGTTGCCCAGCCAATCGGTCGGGCGGATTCCCTTATCGTATATTCTCGGATAACCACCGGTAAACATCGTGGCCGCCAAACTTGTCGGGTTCCACGGGCTTGACAGCAACTCTCCCAGAGAAAATGGGAGTAATTTCTGGATCGAGGTCCGGCCGGCTAATGATTCCGTCACCCTCTGTAAAAAATTAAAGTTCTGGGAACCGGTCAAAACATATCTGCCGGCTGTTTGTTTTTCGTCGACTATCGCTTGAATATAAGAAAATAATTCCGGCGCCTTCTGCGCTTCATCAATAACCGCGCCGCGCGGATAGCGGGCTAGGAACCCTTCCGGATCTTCGAGGGCAAAAGCCAGTTCAGATGGTTTTTCCAGTGAAACATAGGGCTGGCGGGGAAAAGTCATTTTTGCCAAAGTTGTTTTCCCTGATTGCCGCGGCCCCACCAGGGAAATAACGGGATATTTTTTGGCCGCCTCTTTTATCTTCCTGCTTAAATGCCGTTTAATCATATGGTCCGATTATACACTCTCTGGACATTTTGTCAATTACATTTACAATTTGTCCAGCAGGGTCTACTTGTAAATCCTCGACACCCTCTTACCGATGCCGCAGATGACTTCGTAAGAGATCGTCTCTTCAAGGTTAGCAATTTCGTCGGCGGAAATCAATTGGCCGTTCTGCTCGCCGATCAAGACAACTTCATCGCCAACCTTGATTTTCGCGGTTCCGACATTAACCAGCGTCAGGTCCATGGTGATCCGGCCGACGACCGGATAGCGCTGGCCGCGGATGATCACTTGTCCCTTATTGGACAACCGCCGGTTATAGCCATCGGCATAACCGACCGGGATCGTGGCAATGGTCGTCTCCCGCGGCGTGATATAAGTGCAGCCATAAGAGAGCGGCGTCCCGGCCGGGACTTTTTTCAAGTAAGAAACCCGGCTTTTGAACGCGAGCGCCGGCAAGAGATTCGCCAGGCGGCGGGCATTCCCCTGCGGATATAATCCGTACATCATGAGGCCGACCCTAACCATATTAAGATGGGTCTGCGGATGGAATAAAACGGCCGCGGAATTGGCGGCGTGCTTGAGCGGAATGTTCGGGACTTTGGCGGCAACCTGCTGGAATTTTTCAAATTGCGGAGCGGTAAAGTTATCATGCGGGTCCTCCGCCATCGCGAAATGGGTAAAAATTCCCTCCAGCTCCAGTGCCGGCAAAGAAGCTATCTTGGTAATAAAAGCCAGGGCCTCGGACGGCGGAACTCCCACCCGCCCCATCCCGGTATCAACCTTAACGTGAACTTTAGCCGGCTTGCTCCTCTTTTGGGCCTCTTCCGAAAGCGCCCTGGCCTCGGTAAAAGAATAAACAGTCTGGCACAAATCGTATTGAACAATTTCGTCCACAACCGAGGTTGGAGACTCGGTCAAAATTAAAATTGGAGAAACAATGCCCGCTTCGCGCAGCTCCAAAGCTTCTTTAAGATTAGCCACCGCTAAATAATCGGCACCCGCCTCAACCGCGGCCCTGGCCACCGCCACCGCCCCATGGCCGTAAGCGTTGGCTTTAACCACTGCCATAAACTTAACATTATTGGCCAGCAATTTTCTGACTTCGGAGATATTATGCTTTACGGCTTCAAGATTTATTTCGGCGTATGTATTCATTTTTTAAATCTTCCACACAGGCGTCAGGGACATCTACCGACCCTAACCTAACCTCACGTCCGCTTGAAAACCCATGATAATCGGATCCGCCGGTTACCAGTAAGCCATTATCTTTCGCCAACTTCAAATAATGCTCTGTCTGACTGGCGCTATGAGTAAAATAATGCGCTTCGATTCCTACCAGACCAGCGGCACGCAAGTCAGGAATAATTTCATCACAGTTAGAAACAGCCGGATGCCCAAAAACCGGCAAGCCGCCGGACTTGAGCACCAACGCTATCGCCTCTTCGGGAGAAAGCTTGTAATGCGGTACATAAGCCGGACCGTGAAATTCTATATATTTATCAAAGGCCTCTTTAAAACCCGCCACAAAACCACCGTCAACCAAAGCTCTGGCCACATGAGGCCGGCCGGGAGCGTCATTAGCCGCCAACTGAAAAACTTTGTCGGCCTTTAAATCAATCCCAAGCTCTTGTAGCCTGGTACACATGGCAATTATTCTATCCTTGCGGCCGTTTTGAATTTTTTTGATCACCCTAAGAAGCTCAGGGCTGTTTATACCAATAAAATAACCAAGGATGTGAACTTCAGCTTCTTTGGTTTCTGAGGTGAGTTCGATGCCGGGGATAATCTCCACCCCAAGCTCTTGCCCCTTAATTTTAGCCGGTTCAATGCCATTTACGACATCATGGTCGGTAATGGCAACGGTTGTCAAACCAACCTGTTTTGCCAAACTAATAACCTCCGCGGGGGTCTGTGTTCCGTCAGAGAAGGTGGTATGCACATGTAAATCTGCGGACATTATAAATTAGTATACAATATGTAGGTTAAATAATCAAAAACCTGGGGAGAAATCTCCAGCCCCAAAAGTGACAAAGTAAAAGCCTGAGCCGCCACATCACTCAATCCTTTTATATATCTGTCTTTCTTATAGGGGCCCAGACGCCAGCCGTTAAATTTAAATCTTTTATAAATTTGCCCAACGCGGCTTATTTCCAGATAATGAAAAAGCTCATGCGCCACCATAAACTTCAAGATATGGTCCGAAAGCTCAGCCGATTTTATTTCCCGCACAAGCTTCTCATGAAAATCGCGATAAACAACGATTTCGTTTTTTCCTTTGCGATACTCGGCCCCTTTTTTCTTGCCGCGATCTTCCCCAAAAACCCGCACCCCCAGCTTACTGGCAATCTTACGCGGATCATTTGTGTCATACTCTGCCAACACCCAACCGGCCACCTCATCACCGATTGACAACACTTCCCTGACCGTGTGCAGCTTTTGCTCTTCAGATAATCTTTGGAAAGTCTTGTCGCGAGCCAGCTCCATGTAAGCCAGAGTAATGCGGTTTCTTTCGCCAATGGCACTCCGAGCCTCATTTTGGACCTTGGGCGGCTTCCGGAGATTAATCTTTGTTGTTTTTCGTTTTTTAATCATGGGAAATCCTTACAACTTTATCACTTATTTTATTTTCGTCAACTGTTATTTTGACATAGTGGTTAAATCCGCCAAAGGCTTTGGGTAGATAGAGGGGCGCGCCAGCCCCGGCGGCAATGATATAAACGACGCCCTCCCGTTCCGCCCGGGCATAGCCGTGCAAATGACCGGCAAAAACATAATCAACATTATACCTGGTAAACAATTCCATCAACGCCTTCACTGTTTGTCTTCCGGACATTACATAGTTTTCATAGATCTCCGTCGGGTCAAAAGTCGGGCGATGCATAAAAACAAAGATGTGTTCCTGCTTTGTATTGGCCAGATCCTGCTTTAACCAGGCAAACTGTTGCGCCTGAAAAGACTGATTAAAAGCGTTATTTAAAACAATAAAATGCGAGTTGGCATAATCGAAGGAATAATAATATGGGCCGAAATATTTTGTAAAATACTTATACCCGTATTTAACCATGTCGTGATTACCCGGAACATTGTAAATTTTGGGTTTTAATTTTTTAGTCAGCGCCAGATAATGCTTATATTCCCACTCCTGCCCCTGGGAGACAAAGTCGCCGGTGTTAAAGCCAAACGCTAGATTGTCTTCCTGATTGACCTTGTCAATCAACCGGAGAAAAGTTTCTTCTCCGTCACGATTGTCGCCAAAGACCACGAAGCTAAAAGGTTCAGCCGCAACCGCGCCGGCCAACAGCCCGACCAGCAGGCCGGCAGCAAGAAGTTTATTCTCCCAGGTCATCAATGGCCACTCGAAACTCTCTGGTGTTCTTTTCTATATGCTTAGCCGAAGTGCCGGTAACTACCGGGGTCAACAATATTCCTTTGGCTCCTGTATCAGCAATAATTGCCACCTCGGATGGTCTTATGGAACGTTGGGTCGGGATAATAACCGGCAGACCCGCTGACAAAATTATAGAAATATAGTTTTGCAGGTCACCAACCACCAGCTCTTTGCCTTGTCCAGACTGAGGCACAATCGCCGCGTCAAGAGCATTCAAGCCGGCCCCTTCTATCTCTACCAGGTCGTCAAGAAAAAAACGGCTGTTAAGCGATAAAACTTTGGCGATTTTTTTCAGCTTAACTATTTCACCTGAAAAATTTTCAAAGTTTATGTCGATAAAATCAAACCCCAGGCCAGCCATTGCTTCAACTTCTGTTTTTTTAAAGTGCTCCGCCCTGTTCTGGTCGATCCCGACCGGCACCTTAAGCCGACTGACAATCGCTTTCATGTTTTTCTTGTCAGCAGACAAATCACCGGCCAGCAGTAAAGCGTCAGCCCCGCCTTTGCTGGCGGCTTCAGCCAGCTCCAGATTATTCTCCGGCAGCGCCACGATTAAGGTCATTTTATTCCTGGCTAATAACTCAAGCAACTGCGACATAACTTGCCTCCTTGCACCCGCAGTATTTTTGCATATAAAGTTTCATCTCGCGAGCCATCTGTCTGCTTGTCCGATAACCGATCCTAAAGTCCCGACACAGGAATTCTACACCAGATTCCCTGCCGATTTCCTCTCCTATTTGCTTAATGAGTTTAATCTTTTGATAAGGGCTGATTAATAAGGTCGTGGAAAAATAATCATAACCTGACTCCTGGGCTTTTTGGGCTGTTTTTGTCAGACGAACGCGGTAGCAAGCGGCGCAGTCTGCCTGCTCTATTTGCACATCATTAGCCTCATAGATAACTTTTAACCCGACCACGGTCGCGTAGTGCTCCATAGTCAGCAATCTTCGTTCGTATTCTGCTTGGGGGCGGATATTCGGATTATAAAACAACCCTTTTATCTCGAACTCGTTTTCCCTAAGATGTTGGTAAACATAAGTCGTGCACGGCCCACAGCAAGTATGCAGCAGTATCCTACGCAAGCTTGAGGTCCTTGAGCACTTTCTTGATCTGCTCCTTTTCGCTGGCGGACGGCTCAACCAGCGGAAGGCGCGGACGGCCAACCGGCCGGCCAATCAATTCCAGCGCGTATTTTACCGGCGCCGGATTGGCGGTGATGAATAAAACTTTAAACAGCGGTAGAAGTTTTAGGTGGATCGCGGCCGCTTTTTTTACGTCACCCGCGTGATAAGCGGCAACCATAGCGGCGATATCTTTACCCGCGATATGCGAGGCGACCTAAATTATCCCCACCG
>Ga0156188_103_pt1 | contig 26463 bp, 22 predicted proteins | sample RifCSPlowO2_12_FD_107841 | JGI IMG/M metagenome (GOLD analysis project Ga0156188, IMG submission 107841) | candidate division WOR-1 bacterium RIFCSPLOWO2_12_FULL_45_9 | reverse complement strand
TTCGCCGTCAGATTTACCTTTTGGATCAAAGTCTGATCCGCCTTTGCCGCCGCCCATAGCCAAGCCAGTCAAAGAATTTTTAAAAACCTGTTCAAACCCTAAAAATTTGATGATGCCGGGATAAACAGTAGGGTGGAAGCGTAAGCCGCCTTTGTAAGGGCCGATAGCACTGTTAAATTCAAAGCGCATACCGCGGTTTACCTGGACCTTGCCGCTATCGTCAACCCAGGGGACACGGAAAAGAATTTGTCTTTCCGGTTCCACCAGCCTTTCAACTATGCCGGCTTTTTTATATTCCGGGTGTTTGTCCAAAACCGGGGCAATAGATTCCAAAACTTCTTCAACCGCCTGATGAAATTCTGGTTCGCCGGGATTCCTCTTTTTTACCTGTTCCAAGATCGCTTTTACCATAACTCGACACCTCCGATTTAATTTAACCCCTACTGTTTTAGTTGAGGTATGGTATTATTATACGGCAATCGATTGCCGTATGTCAAGCATTGTTATTATTGTGGTATAATATAATGATGCAAAAGAAGCTAAACGCGATACTTAAGATAGTTTCTGAATCAGCTGAGCCAATTGGTTCAGCGGAGATCTCGGAGAAACTAAAAACGCTGGGGATTAAATTAACCGAGCGAACGGTTCGCTATCATTTAAAGAATTTAAGTGAAGAAGGTTTACTTAAAGGGATCTGGAAAGAGGGGCGGATGATAACCAATAAAGGGAAAGAAGAACTTCACGACTCTCTGGTCTTTGAGAAAGTTGGTTTAATGAGCTCGCGCATAGAAAATATGGCTTATAAAATGGATTTTGATCTCTATGAGAAAAGCGGCAATGTGATTATGAATTTGTCGCTGTTTGATAAAGGAGATTTTAAATCCGCGCTGCAAATTATGACTCCTGTCTTTACCAAAAAATTGACTACTGGAAATCTGGTGGCAGTAGCCAAAGAGGGAGAGAGGTTGGGCGGAATTGTGGTGCCAGTCGGCAAAATTGCTTTTGGTACTCTTTGCGCTATCAATTTAAATGGTATTTTGCTCAAGCATTCTGTGCCGGTTGAATCTAGATTTGGCGGGGTGCTGCAAATTGAAGATAATAAACCGCTCCGTTTTACCGACATGATCAATTATTCCGGCTCAACCCTTGACCCGCACGAAATATTTATGAAGAGTAAGATGACGAGTGTAAGGCAAGCTTGTTCCGGCTCCGGTAAAATTTTAGCCGGAGTGCGCGAAATACCCGCTGCCTCGATAAATGAGGCCGAAGCGATTATCCGTAAAATAGAGTCTGCAAATATTGGCCGTGCTTTGATGATTGGGAAAAGTGGTCAGATGATTCTCGGCATGCCGGTTAAGATGGAAAGAGCGGGGATTGTTGTTCCTGGCGGACTTAATCCTATTGCGGCGGTGGAAGAAGCCGGGATAAATACCCAAACAAGTGCTTTGGGTACTTTGGTTGATTATAAAGAACTTAAAACTTTTGATGCTATAATATAATCTCAAAATAGTCTCAAAGGTGTCGAGCCCTTTAACATATGGTAAGTACAGGCATAAAAGGCCTAGACATTGTAATTCAAAACCTGCGGTTGGGCGACAATGTTGTCCTGCAGGTTGACGATATCGAAAGCTATCTTCACTTTGTTAAGCCCTACATTAAGAATTCATTAAAAGAAGGCCGCAATTTGGTTTATATTCGTTTTGCTTCCCACCCCCCTATAGTTAAAGACGATTCTAAAATAAAAACTTATGAAATTGATGCGGCAGTCGGATTTGAATCATTTTCTAAACGGGTCCACGATATTATAACTAATGAGGGTGTGGGGGCTTACTATATTTTTGATTGTTTGTCTGATTTGCTCTCGGCCTGGGCTACGGATATTATGATTGGCAACTTTTTTATGGTAACGTGTCCGTATCTTTTTAAGCTTGATACTATTGCTTATTTCGCGGTTCTCAGAGACCACCATTCTTATAAAACTATTGCCCGTATCCGTGAAACCACCCAGCTCCTGCTGGATGTATATAATTTTGACGATGATTATTATATCCATCCTTTGAAAGTTTGGAACCGCCATTCGCCAACCATGTTTTTGCCGCATATTGAAGAAGAGAATAAATTTATTCCGATCAGCAACTCTGTTGAAGCGACCAAGCTGTTTTCCTACATGTCCAGCCGCAGTGCCGAGCGTAACCTGGATTATTGGGACCGCTTATTTATGGAAGCGGAAGAATTAGCCAGAGAAGGGGGTTTTAAGGAGCGGGAAAAAATGCTGGAGCGCCTAAGCCGCATTATGCTGGGCCGGGAGCCGCGCATGCTGGCTCTGACTAAGAAAATTTTTAACCTGGGAGATCTTTTGGCTATTAAAGCGCGCATGATTGGCACCGGATTTGTGGGAGGAAAAACTCTGGGTATGTTGCTGGCCAGGAAAATACTTTTGAAAGATGATTCTTTTAACTGGAAAGAGCTGCTGGAGCCGCACGATTCTTTTTACATCGGTTCGGATGTTTTTTATACCTATGTGGTGGAGAACGGCTGGTGGCGAGAGTGGCTGGAGCATAAAACCGAGGAGGGCTATTTTGAAAAAGCGGCTGAATTGAAGGGAAAAATGCTGCAGGGTACATTTCCGCACGAAATCAGGGAGCAGTTTCGCCAGATTGTCGAATATTTTGGTCAGTCGCCGATTATTGTGCGTTCTTCCAGTTTATTGGAAGACGCGTTTGGTAATGCGTTTGCCGGCAAGTACGAAAGTGTTTTTGATGTTAACCAGGGCACGCCCGAGGAGCGTTGCCAGAAATTTGGAGAGATTATTAAATATGTTTTTGCCAGTACCATGAATGAAGATGCCTTAAGTTATCGGCTGCAGCGGGGCTTAAGCCAGGCGGACGAGCAGATGGCCTTGCTGGTACAGCGGGTTTCCGGCACGCAGCATCAACATTATTTTTTCCCATTTATGGGTGGAGTTGGTGTATCCTACAACACATTTGTTTGGCACAAGGAGATGCGGCCGGAGGCTGGCATGCTGCGCCTGGTTTTTGGTTTGGGTACGCGCGCAGTCAATCGAGTAGAAGGAGATTATCCGTGTATTGTGGCGTTAGATGCTCCGCTTAAGCGGCCTTATGCCGGCATGGACAAGGCGAAAAAATTTTCACAGCATGAAGTAGATTTGCTTGATACTGCTAAAAATCAACTGGTAACATTAGATCTAACTAAGGTTTTGCATGATGAGCCGGAGATAAAGCTGGATTTGATTGGCAAGAGAGATTTTGAGGCGGAGCAAAAGTTGCGGGAGCTTGGAGTGGGAGGGGAATCGTGGGTGTTGACCTTTGATAAGCTGCTATCTGAAACTAAATTTGTTAATAATATGCAGCGTTTGCTCAAGGTTTTGGAAAAAAAATATAATTATCCGGTTGATGTCGAGTTTACGGTTAATCTTAATGCCAGGGATGAGCTGCAGGTCAATCTGGTGCAGTGCCGGCCGTTCCAGACGAAGGGTGAGACAGCTCAGGTAATAATACCCAAAAAAATTCCAATGACAAACCTACTCTTTCAATCAGAATCTAATTTTATGGGGGGGAGTGTGGCTTTGCCTATCCAAAGAATAATTTTTGTTGATCCGGAAGCTTATGGTGGTTTATTAATGTCAAAAAAATATGAAGTGGCGCGGTTAATTGGCAGACTCAATAGAGAGCAAAGGCGTAAAACCTTGCTGATTGGGCCCGGTCGGTGGGGGACACGCGACCCTTCGCTGGGTGTGCCAGTTTCTTTTGCCGAGATTAACAACATTGCGGCCCTGGTTGAGGTGGACGATCCGGCTGGCGGGTTTATGCCCGAGCTCTCTTTTGGCTCGCATTTTTTTCTTGATCTGGTAGAAACAAATATCTTTTACGTGGCGCTGTTTATGGACGATAAAAGCGTTGTTTTTGACAGGCAGTGGCTAAATAATCTGCCCAATGCTATTGATTCTCCGGTGATTAAGGTTTGTGATATAGATGTAAAAATTCTCTCGGATATTGCCTCGCAGCAGGTTGTTTGCCTAAAACAAGCTTGACATAATCTACATAATTGTCTACACTACAATATTGTATGAGCCCAATGCGTGATGTAAAAGTAAAAGTCCTGGTTGATATTAGCGAAGCGCTCTCCTCGTCGCTCGATCTTGAAAAAAGCGTAAACTCAATTTTTAAAGTCCTCTTTGAGTCTCTTGAGATGAAAAGGGGGACCGTTACCCTGGTTGACCCAAAAGCCAATGAGCTGCATATTGAAGTGGCCTATGGTTTGACCAAAAAAGAGAAAGAGCGCGGCCATTACAAGATAGGCGAGGGAGTTACCGGCAAGGTTGTTGAAACCGGTGAGGCTATGGTTGTGCCGGATATTGAGGCAGAACCTTTATTTCTAAATCGCACGCAAGCCAGAAAAAATCTTGAATCCAGAAAATTTGCTTTTCTCTGCGTGCCGATCAAGGTTGGCGATAAAGTTGTTGGCGCGCTCTCGGTTGATCATCTTTTTAAAGGCGATATTTCTTACGAAGAAGACATTAATCTTTTGATGATTATTGCGGCTATGGTTGGCCAGACCGTCAGAGTGCGCGAGCTGGCAGAAAAAGACAAGCAGGTTGTGGTCAGCGAGAACGTACAATTGCGCCAGCAGATCAAAGGTAAATATAAATTTGGCAATGTCGTCTATACTTCACCGTTGATGGAGTCTGTGCTTGAGGGGGCGAGACAGGTTGCCTCAACCCAGGCCTCTGTTCTACTGAATGGTGAGTCAGGTACCGGTAAAGAATTGGTCGCCGCGGCTATTCATTATGCCAGCACTCGGGCCGACAAACCCTTTATCAAGGTAGCTTGTGCCGCGTTGCCGGAAAATCTGCTTGAATCGGAGCTTTTTGGTTATGAAAGGGGAGCTTTTACCGGAGCGATGGAGAGAAAACTTGGTCGTTTTGAATTGGCTAATAATGGTACCTTATTTTTGGATGAAATTGGAGACCTAACCCCTGCGACCCAGGTGAAATTGCTGCGTGTGCTCCAGGAAAAAGAGTTTGAGCGGTTGGGCGGTACTGAAACCGTTAAAATTAATGTGCGTATTGTTTGCGCCACGCACCGGGATTTAAAAAAAATGATTAAAGAGCACAAGTTCCGCGAAGATCTTTATTATCGCATCAATGTTTTTCCGATAAACCTGCCGCCTTTGCGTGAGAGAAAAGAAGACATTCCGCTTTTAGTGGCTCATTTCACGCATAAGTATAATAAAGAAAACAAGAAAGAGATCGAAGGTGTTAATCGCGCGGCCTTGGATGTTCTTATGTCTTATGGTTGGCCTGGCAATGTGCGTGAGCTGGAAAATGTGATTGAACACGCGGTGATTGTTTGCGATAAAGAATTGATCGCGCCAAAACATCTGCCTGGTAATATTTCAGTGAGCGAAGTTGAGATGAAGCCAGAGAGTACGACTTTACCCCGCATTATTGAATCAATTGAAAAACAAAAAATCCGGGAAGCGCTCGACAAATACAAAACCCAACGCAAGGCGGCCAGGGCTTTGGGGCTGACCGAACGCATTCTCGGCTACAAGATCAAAAAGTATAAGATATAATACAAAAAAAGTATATCTTATCTACAATAAAGTAGATTATAACTTCAATTTCAGTGATTCCCCTCATGGCAATATTCTTGCTTCTTCTTGGGAGGTGAATAATACAATGAGAGAAAGTAATTTTTTCGCACCCCAGGAAATCGCTCAGAATCTATTGGCCATCGGCAAGATCAAGTGTTCGCTTAATTTTTCAACCGTTTTCATCCTCTCGGTCTTGGCCGGCGTCTATATCGCCATCGGCGCCCAGCTGGCCACTATGGTCACCCACGATCTGGCCAAATTTGCCGGCGCCGGCCTGACGCGTTTCGTCGGCGGTTCGGTCTTTAGCCTCGGGCTGATGCTGGTGGTTATCGGAGGAGCGGAGCTGTTTACCGGTAACAGTTTGCTCATGACCGGTGTGGTCAAGGGGGAGATACCTCTCCCGGTGATGTTGAAAAATTGGCTGATCGTTTTCGGCGGCAATTTGCTGGGTTCCCTGCTGATGGTTGCGGTCATGTTCGCCACCGGGCTCTGGGCCGTTTCCAGCTTCGAGGTCGGGGGGAGGGCGCTGATGCTCGCTTATGACAAGGTGAATCTCCCGTTCTGGGCGGCCTTTTCGCGCGGCGTTCTCTGCAACATGCTGGTTTGCCTCGCCATCTGGCTCTCCCTGGCCAGCAAAGATATCGCGGGCAAGATCCTGGCCATCTATTTCCCCATCATGGCTTTTGTGGCTTCAGGGTTCGAACACAGCGTCGCCAATATGTATTTTATTCCCATGGGCATATTGCTCAAATCCCAGCCTGCGGTAGTTGGCATGTCGGGTTTAGCCGGTGATCTAGAGAAATTAACCTGGCTCGGATTTTTAGGTAATCTTTTGCCCGTAACTTTGGGAAACATTGTGGGTGGAGCCTTTTTTGTGGGGGCGGTGTATGCCTTTGCTTATCTGCGCGAAAGCGGATAATATTATTTTAAATGAAAGAAATCATCGCGATTATCCGCCATTCGCAATGGCAAAAGACAAAGGCCGGACTGGCAGAAGAGGGTTTTCCTTCGATAACTGTCCAGAAAGCTTTTGGCAGGGGCAAGCAGAAAGGACTGCGTTATCTCTCTCAAATAGGAAAATCGGAAGCCGGCATCCGGTTGCTCCCGCGCCGCATCGTTACCCTTTGCGTTAGGGATGAAGATGCGGCCAAAGTAATTGACATTCTGATTGTAATTAACCGAACCGGAGAGATTGGAGATGGTAAGATATTCGTCTGCCCTTTGGAAGGGATTGAGCGCCTCCGTACCGGTGAGAAGGGGGAAGCGGCCATCTAACGGTCATTATGGTTATAGATATCATCGAAAAAATAAAAGCCGAAAAAGACGGACTGGCTCTTCTGCCGGAGATTGAAAATATTGCCGGCAATGGTTATGCCAATCTTTCGCCCGAAGATGTCGAGCGGCTTAAGTGGCTTGGCGTTTTTTTACGTAAAAAAACGCCGGGGTTTTTCATGCTGCGGGTGCGTCTTACCGGTGGCAGAGCGATTGCCGGCCAGCTCCGCGCCCTGGCCCAAATCTCGGCGAAATTAGGTAATGGTATTTTAGATGTTACAACCCGCCAGCAGATTGAGCTCCGGGCCATAAAAATCGAATCAGTCCCTCAAATCTTTGAAAGTCTCAAAACAGTTGGACTCACCTGCCTGCAAACCGGAATGGACAATGTGCGCGGCATCAACGTCTGCCCACTTTCAGGTCTGACTCCCCATGAGTTATTGGATGCTTTCCCTTTTGCGGTTGATTTTACAAAGATGTTCCTCGGGAACGGCGAATTCACCAATCTTCCCCGCAAATTCAACGTGGCTTTTACCGGTTGCCTGGAAAATTGCATCAATCTGGAATCACAGGACCTGGCCTTGAGCCCGGCCATCAAGCAAATCGATGGCATCATGGTGAAAGGATTTAATGTGCTGGCGGGCGGCAAGATGGGGTCAGGTGGTTTTCGCGCCGCCAGCGCGCTTGACATTTTCGTTCCGCCGGAGGAAGCGGCCCGGCTGGCGGCTGAGATCGCGCTCATTTTCCGTGATCATGGTTTTAGAAATGCGCGCAGCCAATGCCGCCTTGCCTTTCTGTTGGAAGCCTGGGGGGTGACAAAATTTAGGGCCGAATTGGAATCGCGCTGGTTTGCCAGGTATGGGAAAAGACTTCTGGTCGCGGGCGAAGATAAGCGTCAGGAGAAGGAGACCGATCATCTGGGCGTAAGTCCCCAACAACAGACCGGACAATTTGCAGTGGGGTTATATATTCCGGTGGGACGAATGCAAGCTATGCAACTTCATCGGCTGGCCGCTTTATCAGAAACCTACGGCAGCGGGGAAGTCCGCTTTACCGAGCAACAGAATGTGATTATTGTTAACGTGGCTGAAGCGAAACTTGAAACGCTCTTGCGGGAACCGCTTCTGGCGGAATTACCCTCTTTTCCTTCGCCCCTTTTCCGGGGGTTGGTTTCTTGCGTGGGGATTGATTATTGCAATCTGGCGGTCATTGAAACGAAGAAAATTTCAATTGAAATAACAAATGAATTAGACAAAAGATTGGTTAAAGAAGCGAAGGATGTTTCCATGCGCTGGTCGGGCTGTCCGGCAGGCTGCGGAAACCATTTTACCGCGGATATTGGGCTACAAGGGACCAAAGCCAGCGTGGCGGACAAGATCGTCCCTGCCGCGCACATTTTTCTTGGGGGAAAAGTCGGAAAAGATGCCCGCGCCGGCCAATTGATCCTGGAAGCAGTTCCTGTAGCAATGTTGCCGGATGTTTTAGAAACCATCATCCGTCATCGTGGTTTGCTTGAGAAAGTACGTCGGGATGTTGAAGCGCGCAGACGAGTGATCATGTTGCCTGGCGAAATGGAGGAAAACTTATGAAGATGATTCGGGCCATCATCAGGCCAGAAAAGGAAAACGATGTGGTGAAAGCGCTTGAGTTGGTGGGGATTTCAGCCTATACCAAGCTGGATGTGCTGGGCAGGGGCAAACAGAAAGGAATTCAGATCGGAAGCGCCGTGTATGACGAGCTGGCAAAAGTCATGCTGATGATTGTTATCGAGGATCAAGTCTCAGATGAGGCGACGGAGGCAATTGCCGCCGCGGGAAGAACGGGACAATTCGGCGACGGAAAAATTTTTATTTCACCGGTTGAGGCGGCAATCACCGTCCGCACAGGGAAACCGTCCCTTTAAACAAGAGCAACAAAAAAGCATATCCAATATACAAAAAAGTATATCAAACCTACAAAATAGTATAAGTTTCTATTGTAAACAGTCTTTTTCCTCATGGCAATATTCTTGCTCATTCTGCCGTAGAATGTTTTTAAAGGTCATATCAATCGAGGAAGATGAATATGAAAAAGTTAGTTGGTTTACTGATTGTGGGTTTACTGATTGTGGGAGAGGCGCTGGCGACGCCGTCGACGACTTACTGGACGCCCTGTGTTGCGGATATCCAGCCGGCGGGGGGATGGCATATTGGAATTGATAATTATTTTACGGTATTGACGAAGACAACCGATAGTCCGGCAGCTGGCGCCTTTGCGACAGACTCCGGTCTGACTTATGGCTTTTCCCTGCCGGCCGGCTTCCAAGCCGAAGCAGGAATAGATTTGTATGAGTCGACTAATGATCCAGCTTGTCTAAATGCCAAAATCGGTGTTTCTGAGGAAACTCTATTTGTAGGGGCGCCTTCTCTTGGCGCAGGAGTTTTTAATGTCGGATTAAATCAGTCAACTCAAGGACAGAATATTATGCACCTGATACTGGGGAAAGATTTCGGAAGCGCGGGCCGACTGCATGCTTCTCCTTATTATAGTGGAAACTTCAGCGGCTTGGGTCTGGGGACGGATAATACCGGCTGGATGATCGGCTATGATAAAGGTTTCGCGCCGGCGAAAGATGCTTCAGGCGAATATAATAAGTTGGTTTTTGCGGCTGATTATGCCTCCGGCAGTAATGCGCTTGGCGGCGGGGGATTTGGGCTCTATTATTTCTTTACCAAGACCATTAGTTTGCTGACTGGACCGGTGTTTTTCAATTCCCAGGCGATTAATGGCAAATGGAAATGGACCGCGCAGTTGGATATTAACATCTAGGGAGGCGAGGAAAATTGATATTGCAAGTTTGGGTTTGCCGTTAAAAAAAATACGTGCCATAATTACACCGGTTAGCAGCCTGAATGTCCAGGCTAAGTGTTGAGAATAAGGTTTTGTAATTGAGGAGGAAATGATTATGAAATATTTGGCTTATCCCCTGATGTTAATTTTTTGTTCTGCTTCGCTCTCTTTTGCCGATACGGAACTCTGGTCCATGTTCACATTCCAGCATCCTGTGAAAGACGGCCTCAAGATCGCAATTATTCCCGAACTACGCTTCAGAAACAATGCCAGCGAATGGTATTATTTGCGGACTTACATCGGCCCGCAAATTTCGTTGGATAAAAGCTGGGAAGCGGCAGTCTATTTGGCACCCAATCTTGGCAAAAGCGGCGGCAGTTGGACGACCAGTTATTTATATTATCTGGATCTGATCTATAAGAACGGCTTTTTCAGCAACCGGGCGCGTCTGGAGGAAAACCTCTTGTCCGGGGTGCTGGTCTACCGGAATTCACTGCAGTTCAAAACCGGGAACTGGACGCTGGCTGATGAGCTGTTCTATAATTTTGCCAAGGGCTTCCTTGACGAGAACCGCGCCTCGATCAGCTATAGCATCGGCGCTTTCTCTCTCGGTTACCTGCTGAGAATGCAGAAAGCGACCGCCGCCGCTGACTGGGTATATACTAATGTTGCCAATCTTGGCCTGAAGGTTAATTTTTGATGGCAATGATAAATATACAGGCCGCCGCTAAAAGTTTGCTTGGTGTTTTACTGGTTATCATTCTGCCGGCTGCAGCGGCCGTGGCCCAGCAGAAGAGCGAGGCCTGCGTCGCCTGCCATAGAGAAATAACTCCTTTTATTATTGATCAATGGCAAGCCAGCCGGCACGCGCAAGCAAAAGTCGGCTGCTATGACTGCCATCGGGCGAAACAGGGGGAAACCGACGCTTTGGAGCATAACGGCTATACGATCGCGACGATAGTTTCCCCTAAAGACTGCAGCCGCTGCCACGCCCGAGAATTTAAAGAACAGCAGAACAGCCGCCACGCCGACGCCGCTTCGTTTATCGGTTCGCTTGACAATATGCTGGGAGAAATCGTCGAGGGGGGGCCGGCGGCGGTTTCGGGCTGCCAGCAGTGCCATGGCAGTCAGGTTAAAGTGACCAAAGACGGAAAACTCGACGCGGCGACCTGGCCCAACGGCGGAATCGGCCGCATCAATCCCGACGGCAGTAAGGGCTCGTGCAGCGCTTGTCACTACCGGCATACTTTTTCCCTGCGCGTTGCCCGCTCGCCCGACACCTGCGGCCGCTGTCACATGGGTCCCGACCATCCGCAAAGGGAAATTTATCAGGAATCAAAACACGGCGTGAATTTTATGGCCAACTTTGAAAAGATGAACATTGATCAAAAAACTTGGGTTCTCGGTAAAGATTACAAACTGGCGCCTAATTGCGTTACCTGCCATATGGGTGCGACGCCCGACTTAAAAAATACTCATGATGTCGGCACGCGCTTGAGCTGGACATTGCGGCCGACAATTTCGATCAAACAGCCGAACGCGGATAAAAAGCGAGAAGATATGCAGTCGGTTTGCCTTTCCTGTCACGGGCCAGAATGGGTAACCAACTTTTATCTGCAGTTTGATAATCTGGTCAATCATTATAATGACAAATTTGCCCAGCCGGCCAAGGAGATCATGGACCGTTTGCTCAAAGCGAATAAGATCACCAAGACCCCGTTTGATGATAAGATCGAGTGGACTTACTACGAGCTTTGGCATCACGAGGGGAGAAGGGCCAGGATGGGCGCTGCGATGATGGGGCCGGACTACACCCAATGGCATGGGATGTACGAAGTGGCCAAGCATTTCTACACCAAATTCGTCCCTGAAGCGGAGGAACTGCTCCCGAGGGTGACTAAAGACATTATGGATTCTGATTTTCATAAGTGGAAAAAGGGTTTATCAAAAGAAGAGATTGGCAAACAGATCGAATTTTACAAAGGTAGATACAAGCAATAATCTACATTCAGGTTCTGAACGGGTCATGGAAATGGACGACGCAGCTAGATATAAACGTTTGATCAAGGAGGCAATTGAGTGGTTAGTCATTATAAAAAATTAATACTTCAGGCAATGGGGAATTATTTTGGCCAGGATGCCAAGCGGATCGGTCACGCGTGTAAGGTTTTACAATATGCTGAAGAAATCCTGGCCAAGGGATCTGGTGACGAGGAGGTGGTTGCGGCGGCAGCGATCCTTCATGATATTGGCATACATGAAGCGGAACGAAAATATAATTCAAATGCTGGTGAATATCAGGAGATTGAAGGTCCGCCAATTGCTAACCGGATTTTAAAAAAGCTTGATTTCCCTCGGGAAAAAATTGATGAAGTCTTGGAAATTATTGCTCATCATCACCGACCTGGCATAGTCAAAACGCAGAACTTCGAAATTATCTTTAAGGCGGATTGTAGGGTAAACAGGGAAGAAAAAAGGAGGAAAAAACATGATTAATTCTGGCGATACGGCTTGGGTCCTGATTTCTACGGCTTTAGTGATCTTGATGACACCGGCAGTGGGTTTCTTTTACGGCGGCATGGTACGGAAGAAAAGTATTCTGTCCACTATGATGATGTGTTTAGCCACTCTATTCCTAATCAGCCTGCAATGGGTATTGATCGGTTATACCCTGGCTTTTAGTCCGACCAAAGGCGGTTTGATTGGCGGCTTGCAATGGTTGGGCTTAAGGGGGGTTGGGCAACTGTCTAACCCGGATTATGCGGCGACTATCCCGGCCTTATGCTTTATGATGTTCCAGGCGGCTTTTGCCATTGTCACGCCTTCATTGATCGTCGGCGCTTTTGTGGAAAGGATAAAATTTTCGGCTTTTCTGGTTTTTACCGGCCTTTGGGCGACTTTTGTTTATGATCCTGTTGCGCACTGGGTCTGGGGAGTTGGCGGCTGGCTCAGGGCCCTTGGGGCGTTGGATTTTGCCGGAGGGACGGTTGTCCATGTCACGGCCGGATTTTCCGCTTTGGCAATCGCCATGGTTATTGGCAAAAGGATCGGTTATGGTAAAGATAATATGGAGCCTGGCAATATTCCGCTGGTAGTCATTGGCGCTGTGCTGCTCTGGTTTGGCTGGTTTGGTTTTAACGGTGGCTCTGCCCTGGCGGCCAATGGTCTGGCGGTCAATGCTTTTGTTGTGACCAACACAGCTGCCGCGGCCGCGGCAACGGTCTGGATGATCTTGAGCTGGTTGCATCGCCGGCCCAGTGTTCTGGGCGTAGCGACCGGTGCGGTGGTTGGCCTGGTAGCGATCACGCCTGCTTCGGGTTTTGTCGACACTATGGCAGCGATAGTGATTGGCGGGTTGGCAGCGGTCATCTCTTACTATATGATTGTTCTGCGCATGACTTTGCGGATAGACGAGTCGCTGGATGCTTTTGCTTGCCACGGTATGGGTGGTGCTTGGGGTGCGATTGCCACTGGTATTTTTGCCAGCAAGGTGGTCAATCCAGCCGGCGCAGACGGACTGTTGTTGGGCAATCCCGGACTGCTCGGCACCCAGGTAATAGCTGTGGCGGCAACCGCGGTTTTTTCCTTTGTCGTGACATATGTACTGGCAGTGCTGGTTGATTTGGTGGTTGGCTTGAGAGTTACCTCAAACGAGGAATTAGTTGGTCTGGATATTTCCCAGCATGCTGAAACAATTTAAAAGGAGTGACTTAGATGAAAAAAATTGAAGCAATCATCAGGTCGGAAAAACTGGAAGAGTTAAGAGAGGCCCTGGATAAAAGAGGTTACATTGGCATGACCGTTACCGAAGTCAAGGGGAGAGGGAAACAAAAAGGGGTGATGTTAGAATGGCGCGTAGGGGAGTATCGGGTTGAGTTTCTGCCAAAAATTAAACTGGAAATGGTCGTAGAAGAAAAACAACTTAATGAGGTTGTCGGCGTAATAGAAGAAGTTTGCTCAACCGGTAAGATCGGTGACGGTAAGATCTTTATTTCCAATATCGAAGAGGTAATCAGGCTTAGGACCAGAGAACGGGGAATCACCGCGCTCTAATAACAGAATTGTTTGTTTTTATACAATTTTGTAGATAAGGCCCTGTTTTCCCCTTAGTTTTAACGGTAATAAAGTTGCTCCACATTTGTATCGGGTATCCGGGTATGGGGATATTCGGGTATGGATATTGGGATATTCGTGGAAACCAGACAACCCAGTAACCGAATAACCGAAAAAGAGGAGGAAAAAATATGCCAGGTAAAGAAGAGATACTAAAACAGGTCCATGACCAGGATGTTGAGTTTATCAGATTGTGGTTTACGGATGTCAACGGGATTCTCAAGAGTTTTTCAATCGGGAAAGATGAGCTGGAAGGCGCCTTGACGCAGGGGATGGGGTTTGACGGTTCCTCAATTACCGGTTTTCAGGATATTGAAGAAAGCGACATGATCGCTATGCCTGATCCGGAAACGTTTGCCATATTGCCCTGGAGGCCGGAACAACAAGCCGTGGCCAGAATGATCTGCGATGTGCTGCAGCCGGGCGGCAAACCTTACGAAGGCGATCCCCGCTACATTCTGAAGAGACAGCTGCAGAAAATGAAAAAAATGGGGTTTGACCATTTTTACGTTGGCCCGGAATTAGAATATTTTTATTTTAAAGACAGCAAAGGAACGGAAATTCTTGACGAAGGCGGGTACTTTGATTTGACCCCCCTTGATATGGCCTCTAATTTGAGAAGGGACACTATCCTGGCGCTAAAGAAACTCGGGGTTAAAATTGAATATTCCCATCACGAAGTTGCTCCGTCACAGCACGAAATCGATATGCGTTACGATGACGGTTTAAAAATGGCCGACCAAATGGTGACCTACCGCTTAACTGTTAAAGAAATTGCTTCTGCCAATAACGTTTATGCCACCTTTATGCCCAAGCCTATCTTTGGCCAGAACGGCTCCGGTATGCATTGCCACCAGTCTTTGTTTAAAGGCAAAGCCAATATGTTTTATGAGAAAGAAGATAAGTACCATTTGTCTAAGATTGGTAAATCGTATATAGCCGGAATACTAAAACACGCTCCGGAAATCGTTTCTATCCTGGCTCCCTGGGTTAATTCCTATAAACGATTGGTCCCTGGTTACGAAGCGCCGGTTTATATTGCCTGGTCACGACGCAATCGTTCAGCTTTGGTCCGTGTCCCAATGTACCAGCCGGGCAAAGAGGTTGCCACCAGGATGGAATTGCGTTGTCCAGATCCATCCGGTAATCCTTACCTGCAATTAGCTGTTATGTTAGCTGCCGGCTTGAAGGGAGTTGAAGAAGAGTATAAACTGGGTGATCCAATGGAGCTTAACCTTTATCATTTAACAGATGAAGAAAGAACAGAGCGGGGCATAAAATCTTTGCCAGCCAGTTTGGGAGAAGCTATCCACATTTCCGGGAAAAGCGAGTTGCTAAGAGAAACCCTGGGTGACCATACCTTTAAACGCTTTATTGAATTAAAGAAAAAAGAATGGGATGAATTCCGCATACAGGTAACGGAGTACGAAATCAAGAAGTATCTACCGATTCTTTAAGAATTATATGGGCGGGGTTTTTTGGCTCGACACCTTTGGACCCTGCCCATTTAAAGGTGTCGAACATGCGAGTATATGAAAGAAATACACAGAATAAAGGTTTATACGATCCGATTTTCGAACATGATAGTTGCGGAGTTGGCTTTGTTGTTAATATCAATGGGCAAAAAACCCACGAGATAGTTGAGAACGGTCTAAAAATCCTCAAACGCTTAGCCCATCGCGGAGCCGTCGGCGCGGACCCAAAAACCGGTGATGGTGCCGGTATACAAATCCAAATTCCCCATGAGTTTTATGCTAAAACTATGCCCAAGCTGCCCGATTACGGCAGTTACGGCACAGGCCTGGTCTTTTTACCGCAAAATAAACGGCAGCGCGCTATTTGTAAAGATCTCTTTGTTAAAATGGTGGAGCAGGCGGGACAGCGTTTCCTGGGCTGGCGCGAAGTGCCGGTCAATAATTCGGGAATCGGCAAAACCGCGCAGGCTACCCAGCCAATTATTGTCCAGCCTTTTATTGGCCAGGGCAAAGAAGTTAATCCCCGGCTGGAATTTGAGCGAAAACTCTATACCATCAGGCGTAAAATAGAAAAAGAAAGACACGCTAACGACTTTTATATCACGAACTTGTCCGCGCGAACTATTATTTATAAAGGACTGCTGATCCCCGGACAGGTGAGAGATTTTTTTCCTGATCTGTCGGATCCAAGCCTCAAATCAGCCATTGCTTTAGTGCATTCAAGATATAGTACAAATACTTTTCCCACCTGGGACCTGGCCCAGCCGTTCCGCTTCCTGGCGCATAACGGAGAGATTAATACGCTGCGCGGTAACATTAATTGGATGAGAGCCCGCGGAGTTGATGTGATTGTGCCGGGCGGCTCAGATTCCGCAGCGCTGGATAATGTTTTTGAATTGTTAACTTTATCCGGCCGCTCTTTACCTCACGTCATGATGATGCTGATTCCCGGTGCCTGGGAACATAATAACCTGATGAAAAAAGAGGTCAGAGATTTTTATAAATATCATGCCTGTTTTATGGAGCCTTGGGATGGGCCGGCGGCCATTGTTTTTACCGATGGTAAACACGTGGGCGCTGTTTTAGATCGCAATGGCTTGCGTCCAGCTCGATATATTGTAACCAAAGACGGCCTGGTGGTCATGGCCTCTGAAGTTGGCGTCCTGGACATACCGCTGGAAAATATTGAGCGCTCCGGACGGCTTGAACCGGGCAAAATGTTTTATATTGACACAGAATCAGCGCGGATTGTTAATGATGATGAAATTAAGGAAGAAATATACAGCCAGCGCTTCTATGGGCAGTGGCTTAAAGAGCACATGGTTGATCTGGATGAATTGCCAAAAACGTCTGCGATGACAGAGCTGGCTCTGCCGGGTAAAGAAGCCTGGCAACTTCAATTGCGGGCTTTTGGTTATACCAGGGAAGATTTAAACAAGATCATCAAGCCCATGGCTGAAAAAGCTCATGAGCCGGTGGGCTCAATGGGCTGTGACACTCCGCACGCTGTTTTGTCCAATAAACCGCAACTGCTCTATAATTATTTTCGCCAGCTGTTTGCCCAGGTGACCAATCCAGCCATCGATCCGATCCGTGAAGAGCTGGTCATGAGCTTGGAGAGTTACGTTGGCCCGCAAAGAGATATTTTGACAGAATCACCCGAGCATTGCCATAAGTTGCTGGTGGCAGAGCCGATCTTGACCAACGCAGACCTGGAAAAAATCCGCTCTATCCAAAAGAATAGCTTTAAGACCCAGACAATTTCGCTGCTGTACAAAGAGAAGGGCCGGAACCCCACACTAAAGTGTGGGGAATTTGCCGTAAGTCAGGCACTTGAACGTATCTGCAAAGAGGCTGAATTTGCGATTAAAGACGGCTACACCTTCATTATCTTAAGTGATCGGGGAGTCGATAAAAAGAATTTGGCAATTCCGGCGCTATTGGCCACCGGCGCTGTGCATCATTACCTAATCAGAAAAGCCCTGCGCACCAAAGTTGGCTTGATTATTGAGAGTGCTGAGCCCAGAGAAGTCCATCATTTTGCTTTGCTCTTCGGTTATGGAGCTGATTTGGTCAATCCTTACCTGGCTTATGAAGCCATCGGGCTGTTGGTGGAGCAGGGAGATATTGTTTTGGATGCTAAAACCGCGATTAATAATTTTCGCCAGGCGGTTAATAAGGGAATTAAGAAAGTGCTCTCTAAAATGGGCATATCGACATTAAATAGTTATCGTGGTTCACAGATCTTTGAGGCATTGGGTTTAAGCGAGTCTTTGATTGAACGATATTTTGAAGGGACCCCCTCAAGAATCGGTGGCGCCGATTTAAAAATTATTGCCACAGAAAATAAATTGCGGCATGACCGGGCTTTTAATGGCCAAACATTATTGGCCAGCGGCGGCGTTTACCAGTGGCGGCGAGATGGGGAGTTTCATCTGTGGAACCCGGAGAGTATTGCGGCCCTCCAGGACGCTTGTCGCAATAATGATTTTAAAAAATATAAAGAGTTTTGTGAACTAATAAATAATCAAGCAAAGCAACCAACAACTTTGCGCGGTTTGTTTAAATTCCGGAAGACAAGGTCAATTTCACTTGAGGAAACTGAGCCAATTGAAAGCATTTACAAGAGATTCGTGACCGGGGCTATGAGTTTTGGCTCAATCTCCAGCCCGGCACACGAGACTTTGGCCCATGCTATGAACGCAATTGGCGGCAAATCCAACACTGGTGAGGGCGGGGAAGATCCGGCACGCTTTAATGATGATCGACGCAGTGCCATCAAGCAAGTTGCTTCTGGGCGTTTTGGTGTAACGATAAATTATCTGGCTAATGCGGATGAATTGCAAATTAAAATCGCTCAAGGTGCCAAACCGGGGGAAGGTGGGCAGCTGCCAGGACACAAAGTTAGCCGGATTATTGCCAAAACACGTTATACAACACCGGGTGTGACTTTAATATCACCGCCGCCGCACCACGATATTTATTCTATCGAAGACTTGGCCCAGCTGATCTTTGATCTAAAGAATGCTAATCCCAAAGCGCGCGTTAGCGTTAAACTTGTTTCCGAAGTTGGGGTGGGGACCATTGCGGCTGGTGTGGCCAAGGGCCATGCGGATATGATTTTGATTTCTGGAGGAGATGGCGGGACAGGCGCTTCTCCGCTTAGTTCAATCCGCTATGCCGGGTTACCCTGGGAGCTGGGCTTGGCTGAAACACATCAAACTTTAATTTTAAATAATTTGCGCAATCGGGTTCGTTTGCAAACCGATGGCCAGTTGCGTACTGGTCGTGATATAGCCATTGCTTGTTTGCTCGGCGCTGAAGAATTTGGGTTTGCTACCGCAGCTTTAATTATTTGCGGCTGTGTAATGTTGCGCCACTGTCACCTTAATAATTGTTCTGTCGGAGTGGCAACGCAAGACGAGTGCTTAGCCAAGAGATTTAGCGGTAAGCCGGAGTATTTAATCAACTATTTTCACTTTATAGCTCAAGAGCTGCGTGAAATTATGGCAGAGCTTGGCGTGCGTACTATTGATGAAATGATTGGCAAGACAAAGTTTCTAGAAGTCGACGAAAAAATACTGCCTTGGAAAGCTAAAGGGCTTGATTTAAGTAAGATACTCTGGAATCCTGAAGAGAAAAAAAAGAGCAACCCCAGACTAAAGTCTGGGGAGTATGGCCCAAAGGATTCCCCGCACTTCAGTGTGGGGAGTCTGACCAAAAAGATCTTAAAGTTATCGAAGCCAGCTTTGGATAATAAACAACCGGTTAAACATGAGTTAAAGATTAACAATACGCAAAGAACTGTGGGGACTATGCTTAGCTACGAAGTGGTGAAAAAGTTTGGTGAAGCCGGGTTACCTGACGATACGATCCATTTCAAATTTAAAGGGGTGGCAGGCCAGAGCTTTGGTGCCTGGTTGGCCAAAGGCATTACCCTTGAGCTGGATGGTATGGCCAATGATTACATTGGTAAAGGTATGTCCGGCGGTAAAATAATTGTTTATCCGGATAAAGGGGTGCTTATTGGCAATACGTCTTTTTATGGCGCGATTTGCGGCGAAGCCTATATCCGCGGGCAAGCCGGCGAGCGTTTTTGTATCCGCAATTCAGGCTTAAACGCCGTGGTTGAAGGGGTGGGGGACCATGGTTGTGAATATATGACCGGTGGCCGTGTGGTTGTGCTTGGTCCAACAGGCAGAAACTTTGCCGCAGGCATGTCGGGCGGCATTGCTTATGTCTATGATAAGCATAATGAACTGCCGGAAAAATGTAATATGCAAATGATCGAGTTAGAGAGTTTGGATGGTAGAGACAAAAAGACAATTCGCGATCTTTTGGAGAAACATTATAAATATACGCGCAGTCCGATTGCCAAAAATATTCTGGATGATTTTAATGGTGAAATCCCTTGCTTTGTTAAAGTGATACCAATTGAATATAAGCGTATATTAGACGAAGACCTGACGGTGCAAGAGTAAACTATGGGAGATGTAAAAGGATTTTTAAAAATTAAGAGATCAAAAACAGAGTATCGCCCGGTTTGCGAGCGGGTGCTGGATTATCATGACGTGGTTAAGCCGCGTTCGGACGAACAATCCCGCGACCAGGCTTCGCGCTGCATGGATTGCGGCACCCCTTTTTGCCATTGGGCCTGTCCGCTGGCCAATTATATCCCAGAGTGGAATGACCTGGTCTTTCACCAGCAGTGGAAAAAAGCCTATGATTTGCTAAAAGCGACAAATATTTTGCCTGAAGTAACCGGCCGCGTTTGTCCGGCTCTGTGCGAGCATTCTTGTGTTTTGGGGATCAACGACGATCCCGTTACCATCCGAGAAAATGAGCTGGCGATTATAGAATATGCCTTTAAACATGGTTTGGTGAAGCCAGAATTGCCCAAAAAGCGCACCGGTAAAAAAATTGCTGTGGTTGGCTCAGGTCCAGCCGGATTATCCTGCGCTGTCCACTTAAATAGACAGGGCCACAAAGTTACAGTGTTTGAGCGTGATGATAAAGTTGGCGGGTTAATGCGTTACGGCATACCTGATTTTAAGTTGGAAAAGAAAATTCTTGACCGTCGCATTAGTGTTTGGAAAAAAGAGGGCCTTGTTTTCAAAACTAACCATGAAATTAAAGACAAAAAAGAGTTAAAAGGATTTGCTGCCGTATGTTTTGCTTGCGGCAGTCGTGTGCCGCGGGATTTAAAAGTGCCTGGCCGTGATTTAAAAGGGATCCACTTTGCCATGGATTATCTGGTGCGGTCCAATAAGTCTAAAAAAGCTGAAGCCAAAGGAAAAAAGGTTGTGGTAATTGGCGGCGGCGATACTGGCGCTGATTGCGTGGGCACAGCCAATCGTCAAGGAGCCAGTTGTGTGGTTCAGATAGAAATTATGCCGCAGCCAGCTGATCGCAGGACGGCAGATTGTCCCTGGCCGACTTTTCCCAGATTATTAAAGACAACCTCCAGCCATGAAGAGGGGGCGGAGCGGCACTGGTCAATTATTACAAGAAAGTTTGTTGGGAAAAATGGTAGAATAGGACAAATAATCTGCGAAAAGGATGGCCAGCCCTTTGCCATTGAAGCTGACTTAGTAATTTTAGCTATGGGGTTTATCGGGCCAGAGCCAATTAAGGGGTTAAACTCCAAAGATTTTACTTGCGGCGACATGCGGCGGGGTCAATCTTTAATTGTTTGGGCGATTCATGAAGGGGAAAATGCCGCTGAGGCGATTTCCAATTATCTTTTTTTGCGGGAACCAAAACGATAGCCGCGTCCGCCGCGTAATCGGCCGCGTGGTTGGAAAGATCTAACTAACGGGGCAGTAAAACCAGGGGCAAAGAATTCCGGATGTTTTTTTACTGGTAGTTCGCTGCGCATAATTCTTTCGATGCCTAAAACCTCATTGCGTTGGTCTGGCGTGGCAAAAGAAATAGCACGTCCTTCATGTTCGGCCCGGCCGGTTCGACCAATACGATGGACATAATTTTCTGAATCATCGGGCAGGTCATAATTTATCACCAGTTCTATTCCTTTGACATCTATGCCGCGAGCGGCAATATCTGTGGCTACCAGAATACGGTAGCGGCCAGATTTAAAGCCCTCTAGCGCTTGGCGGCGTTGGTTAAGCGAGCGATCCGAGTGGATCTCGGCCGCGTTGTGACCCATCGATAGCAGTCCCCGGGTAATGCGTGAAGCCCCTCTTTTGGTTCGGCTAAAAAGCAGTACTGTGCCGTGATACTGTTCTAAGAGTTTTCCGAGCAAGGCCGGTTTGTCTTCTTTTTTAATAATGAAAAGCTCCTGAGTAACCTTTTCTGCGGCAGTGCCTGATTTGGCGATCTCAACGCTGACAGGCAGTTTCATATATGTGGAGGCTATTCTGATAATTTTTTCCGGGATAGTGGCTGAAAAGAGCATCGTCTGCCGTTCTTTGGGCAGATGCTTTAACACGTCTTCAATCTGCGGCATAAAACCCATATCAAGCATGCGATCAGCCTCATCTAACACGAGAATTCCCACACTGCTGAGGTTAACGGTTCTTTGATTTAGATGATCATTTAAGCGTCCCGGCGTGGCAATGATAACTCGAGGGCGACGGCGGATCGCGTTGATCTGATGATACATCGGGGCTCCGCCGATTAAAACGGCGGTGTTCATGCCAAACGAGCGGCCGATTTTGCTTATGGCTTCTTCTACCTGTATGGCCAACTCACGGGTGGGTACCAAGATCAATCCCAGAGCGGAGCTTTGGGCCAAACGTTGGATCATCGGGATACCAAAGGCCAGTGTTTTACCGGTCCCTGTTTGCGCTATACCTATGATATCGTTCCCCTGGATGCCAATGGGGATCGCTTTGAATTGGATGGGGGTAGGGGTTTTAAACTTCATCCGCTCAATAATATCAAGGATTTTAGGCGCAATGCCTAATCCATAGAATGTTTGGTCGCTACTACCTGGTGTCATTACCATATTATAGCACTATTACGACCAAATAGCCCTTTACATCTCCGGTTCAATCTTGTATTGTGTTTTGCTGACGTATGATTAAAATTGGCTCCCAAAAAATAGATACAAATATCTTTCTCTCCCCTCTGGCCGGCTGTGCCGATCTGGCTTTTCGTCTGATCGCCAGGGAATATGGTGCCAAGTTTTGTTTTTTTGAAATGGCCGATGCCAACGCCTTAACCCATGGGCCAGGCAAAAACAAAGAGATCCTGATGATCCATCCTGATGATACGCCAATTGCGGCCCAGCTTCTTGGCGGGGATCCTCAAATTATGCTTGAAGCGGCCCAAATCTTGCTTGGTCAGATAAAACCGGCCTTTCTTGACATCAATGCCGCTTGTCCGGCCAAAAAAGTACTTAAAAAGAGGGCTGGAGCCTACCTGGTGGACGAGCCCGATCTTCTGGCTGCCATCATTGGTAAGTTGACATCCTCTCTACCTTTGCCGATTACAGTTAAGCTGCGTTCCGGATTTAAGCAAAATGATCATGGGCATATAATTTCCGTGGCCAGAAAATGTGAAGAGAGCGGGGCGGCGGCGATTTTTATCCATGGTCGGACGCAAAGGCAATTATATGCCGGAGAGGTCGATTACGAAGCCATTCGGCTGGTTAAGGAGAATGTCTCAATCCCTATTTTTGGTTCCGGAAATATATTATCCGTACAATTAGCCAAAAAGATGTTTGATGAAACCGGTTGTGACGGAATTTTAGTCGCCCGGGGGGCGATCGGCCACCCCTGGATTTTTCGGGAAATAGAAGAGTATTTAAAAACCGGCAAAATTCCTGAGCCGATTGACCTGCCGCGGAGAATCAAGGTTTTAGAGCGGCATCTTAGTTACATTGAGAAGATCAGGCAGAGCAGACCGAGCAATAAAATAGGCTTGATGCGGCGCATTGCCCTGGAATACCTAAAGGGGCTGCCCAATTCGACTGCTATCAGGCGCCTGATCGCGCCGGCTAAGAGCTATGAGCAACTGGTGGCCAGGTGCTTATCACTTTAGTCCCCAGAGTTTTGAACCTCAATATGTTATAATGCCCTTAGATGAGCCACCTTCTCATTATTGAAGACGAAAAAGACATTGTTGAGGCAATAGAATATAACCTCAAGAAAGAAAATTTCAAAGTCAGCAAAGCTTATGACGGTTCAAGCGGCCTAAGGCTGGCCCGCGAAAAAAAACCTGATTTGATTATTCTTGATCTCATGCTCCCGCTCCTCGATGGCTTTGAAGTTTGCAAAAATCTGAAAAAAGAAACAAAAACTGCCGATATCCCCATTATTATGCTGACAGCTAAAAGCAGTGAAGTTGACAAGGTTTTAGGCTTGGAGCTTGGTGCCGATGATTACATGACTAAGCCCTTTAGCATGCGTGAACTTATTGCGAGAGTGAGGACAATACTTAAAAGATATGGGGCCAAGAAAGCCTTTGCATTGGCGGCCTTAAAATTTCCTGATTTAGAAATTAATTGGGAAACTCATGAGGTCAAAGTTTTAGGTGGAACAGTTGAGTTGACTGCTATGGAATTCAAACTGTTGCAATACCTGGCTGAGAATGAGGGACGGGTTTTTTCCCGGGAAAGGCTTTTGGATAATGTTTGGGGGGTTGAAGTAGCCATTGAAACCCGAACCGTTGACGTGCACATGAGAAGATTGAGGGAAAAATTAGGCAAGGCCGGCAAGCATTTGAAAACCTTGCGTGGCGTAGGGTATAAATTTGTATAAAGAAGTTTTAGAGGGGATGAGCGAGGGTGTCCTGGTTCTGGATGTGGTGGGGAAAATAGTCTTTGCTAACCAGGCAATAGCTGAAATCTTCTCACTGGCCAATGATGGGTTTATCGGCAAGCGGTTGCTGGAAGTGATCCGCCTGGTCGAGTTGAGCGACCTGGTCGAAGCTGTTCGCCGGAGCGGCCAGCCGGTCGAGCGGGAGATGAAGCTCGTTTTTCCCGCGGAAAAAAATCTCCTTGGGTTAGCTAACCTGGCCGGAGATAATATTGCAGTTATCATCCGTGACATTACCGCGATGAAACAGCTGGAAAGTTTGCGCAGTGACTTTGTCGCCAATGTCTCTCATGAGCTCAAAACTCCTCTGACTGCCATTAAAGGTTACGTTGACACTTTAGTCGCTGGAGCCATTGACGATCCAGATAATAACCGCCGGTTTCTGGAAAAGATCGCCAAAAATGCTGATTCGCTGGCTGCCTTGATTGATGATATTTTGGCGCTGTCACGTCTTGAAGTACACCGGGGGATCGCCCCGTTTGAAAAAGTCTTTTTGGCTGACGAGATCGAAAAAGCGCTCGAGACGCTGGCGCCGGCCATCAAGGAAAAGCGGATTGAGATCGTTAACCTGTCTGGCGGCGCGGTCGTTGGTGAGCCAAGCCAGCTTTACCGGGCGATCCTCAATCTGCTCGATAACGCGATCAAGTATTCCCACCCCGGAGGAAAAGTGGAGATCGTTATTGCGAAAACAGAGAAAGAGCTGTGCTTAAGTGTTACTGACCATGGTATGGGGATACCAGCCGAGCATCACGCGCGAATCTTTGAGCGTTTCTATCGGGTTGATAAAGCCCGTTCACGCGAAATGGGTGGGACTGGTTTAGGTCTGGCGATCGTCAAGCATATTATGGAGATCCACGGAGGGCGGGTCGAGCTCAAAAGCGCCGCCGGCCAGGGGGCGAAGTTTACTTTAGTTTTTGTCTCTCGGCACCTTTAGCAAAGCACAAAATCATAGTATAATTTACCCATGAACATTGGTAATGATTTAAAATTAAGCGACTTAATGAAAATTAAAACGCCTTTTTGTTTTCTTGATGAAACAGGACTTTTGAATTCTGAAAGGGACCGCTTCTTTTCTATTGGGATGATAAAGTGCCCACGCCCATATGAAATGCTGACGGAAATTGAGAAGATCAGGCACCGGCAAAATTATACTGAAGAAGCGAAATGGCAAAAAGTATTGCCCTATAACTTGCCAATTTATAAGATGATCCTTGATGTTTTCTTTTCCCGCGCTAAAGCGGACCCGGAGATAAAATATTGTATGATGATTGTTGACAAAAAGGGCGGCTATTTTAAGAAGCATTACAATAATGATCCGTTTCAAGCTTACGAAGACTTTAGCATCCAATTGTTAAAGGGGAATGTTTCGCAGAATGAGATATTATCGGTGATCGCGGACGAATCCCCCGTGCCGAACAAGTCACAGTATGAGAATAATGTTAAAGTGGCAATAAATGAAGCTTTCGGCAGGCTCGCGATCCATGGTATCTGCAAAGTTGATTCCAAAGGCAATGACCTGTTGCAAGTCGTGGATTTGTTAATCGGGGCCATTACCTATGACTTAAAAGTGCACCATAAATTAGCTGGGCAAAGTAAAAGTTTCCGCATTAACTGTAAGAAAGATTTATTAGAATTTATTAAAAATAAAATTGGTGCGGATAAATTTACCAGAGATGTTAGGGTAGAGAATTTCAATATCAAGCTTTTCTCTTAAAAAAAGAGACAAGCCATGGACCTAAAGTCGACGCCTGTCTCCAAACATAATCATATAATAACTGCTTTGTTCTGTCAAGGCACCGCGTTCAAATATATTATCGTATTTCATGGTCATAAACTTGCGTCATTTTTCTATTGTGAGGCTGTGAGGCAGAGTTTAGAGAATAGCGCAACCTGGCAGAGCAGGGGCTTATCAGGCCAATTTTTTTTCGGTAGAAGTCATTACCAGCTTGCCGCTTTTGCCTCTGACAACCAGGACTTCCAGGCAGTGGTGGTTATATACTAATGTAACGGTGCCGACCACTTCGCCGCTGACCGCCGGCGGTTTTATATATATCGCCGCTTCAGACCTTATCCCTGAACTGCACAAGGAAAAAAGCGCCAAAAAAGCCAACCTCGCTTTTATCCTCTTCATCCTCGGCATCCTCTTTATGTGGCTCATGAAGCAACTGCATATTTAACCTTAATTTAACATTGAAGTAATAAACATGTAATAAGGGGTTGATAAAATAAAAATGATAAGGAGGGAAAAATGTTTAAAAAAGTTGCTTTGGTTGTCAGTTGTCTGTTGTTAGTCGTTAGTTTGTACGGCTGCGGCGGCGGGAAGAAGGCGCTGCAGATTAAGGGATCGGATACGATGGTGAATTTGGGCCAGGCCTGGT
>Ga0156188_159_pt1 | contig 30645 bp, 25 predicted proteins | sample RifCSPlowO2_12_FD_107841 | JGI IMG/M metagenome (GOLD analysis project Ga0156188, IMG submission 107841) | candidate division WOR-1 bacterium RIFCSPLOWO2_12_FULL_45_9 | reverse complement strand
AACCACTGCTTCAAGTGGCTTTTCTAAAGAATTTTCTACCGGAACTCCGCCAAAAGATTAAGCTGCCGATTTATTTGGAAACAAACGGCACGTTGCCGGATCACCTGGCTGAACTTATTGAGCTGGTCGATATTATCGCTTTTGATATTAAATTATCCAGCGCGACAGGTTTATCTCCTTATTGGAAAGAGCATAAAAAAGCTTTGGAAACCGCCTATCTAAAAGAGCTCTTTGTAAAAATTGTTTTTACCAGAGAGACCAAAGCCAATGAAATGGACGAAGCGGCTCGTTTAATCGCTGAAGTTGACGCAAGAATTCCTTTGGTCTTACAGCCGGTTACCCCTTTTGGGCCAATCAAACATCGCCCCAATCCCGATCAGATAATGGCCTTCCACACGCTGGCAAAAAGAAGTTTAAAACAAGTCAGGGTGATTCCCCAGGTCCATAAGCTTATGGGCGTTCAATAACTTTTTGCAGCCACTTGATAGCCGCTTTGCGTTCCAAATCAACTTCCATAGCCTGAAGAGAGTTGAGGATCCCCAACTTGTATTCAACCGCTGTTCGGGTCAATTTGTTTAGTTCTTCTTTAAAATAATCTTGCGCTTCGTCTTTGACGGAAGCCAGCGTGGCGGTTTCAATCTTATTTGATAAGCTTTCAAATTCTTCTTTGCTCTCTGTTAAGAGTCGTGCCAGGTGCAGCTCTTTAATGTGCAATACCAAGCTGAGCAGTTTGTCCTGTTCCAAAGAGAATTTGTCAAAAACCTCAGCCGGATTAAGTTGTAATTCCTTGGCCACGGTGGCAGTTTGTTCTGCTAATTCTTTGTTGTGGGCGGGGGGGACTATTTCAAGTACGGGCGGGGTTTGCTCCTCATAGGTGTCAGGCGGTTTATTGCTAATCTCAACATGCTCTTGCGGGTTAAATATGGCGGAATGTTTTAATATATGCTTGTGCTCACGATATTGGGCTTGAAGTTCTTTAACGTTTCTTTGGGGGTGAATCGTTGTTTGTTCGTTTTCGACCTCTGGAGTCAGAGGATTATTCCTTAGAGCATCCAAAAAGGATCTTTGCTTATCGATTGTACCGCCTCTCTCTTCGATGATCTTACGATCTGAAGCGGTAAAAATTACAGCCGCAGAGCCCGCTATGGCTGCTTCCTGGCCGCCCATATTTGGTACTATAGGTGCTATCGGTGCCTCTGCCATTATATTATTATATCGTGTTTTAAAGCCAAAAACATGTATTCTCTTGAATATATTACATATATTCAAAGGCCGGAAAGGTAAATCCGCGTGATGAAAATGAAGAAAAGTGCTTGACAATTGTTAGAGAGAAGGTCTAAAATCCCTATTAGAATAGAGAAACTAAATTAAAGGGAGGTGGAAATATGGTTTCTGGATATTGTGTGAAGTGTAAAAAGAAGCAGGAAATGAAGAACTCTAAGGCTGTTACTTTAAAAAACGGCAGGAAAGCTACTAAGGGTGAATGTCCAAAGTGCGAGACAAAGATGTTTAGAATCGGGGGTTGAGCTCTTTAAGTTTTTAAGACAAGAGGCTATAGGTTGCAGCGGTTGTTGCGGCTTATAGCCTTTTTTGTTACAATGAGTCGTGATGCCTCACAAGCAAAATTTTGTACACCTTCATTGCCACTCGGAATTCAGCTTACTTGACGGAGCTGTCCGCGTCGCGGATCTGGTTGACGGAGCCAAAAAATTAGGCATGCCCGCGGTTGCTTTAACTGATCATGGCAATATGTACGCGGCCATAAAGTTTTTCCAAAAAGCTAAAAAAGCGGGCATTAAACCTATCATAGGCTGCGAAATGTATATGGCGCAGCGCACCCGTTTTGATAAGGAGACCAAAGAAGATCGTTCCCCTTATCATTTAACTGTTCTGGCCAAAACTTTAGATGGGTACAAGAGCTTGTTAAAACTTGTTTCCCTGGCCTCTATTGATGGATTTTATGCCAAGCCCAGGATAGATCGTGAGTTGCTGCGGAAGCACAAAGAGGGATTGATTGTTCTGTCTGGTTGTCCCAAGGGTGAGTTCCCTTCGTTGATTGTTGCGGGAAATAGGGCGGAAGCGGTAAAGACGGCTGGCTGGTACAAAGAACTGTTTGGTGATGATTATTATATTGAAATCCAGGATTTAAGTTTGCCTGAGTTTACTAAATTTAACCCACAGCTTGTCCAATTAGCCAAAGATCTTAATATAAAGTTGGTGGCGACCAATGATGTCCACTACGCGACAAGAGAAGACGCCTATGCGCAAGATGTTTTGTTATGTATCCAAACCGGTTCCTTTTTAGAAGAAACTAAAAGAATGAAGTTGAAGAGTGAAGAGTTTTATCTCAAGTCTCCCGCGGAAATGGCGGCTTTGTTTGTTGATGTCCCTTCGGCTATCCAAAATAGTCTGGAGATTGCCGAGAAATGCGATGTGGAGATTGAGATTGGTAAGCTGCACTTACCTAATTTCTCGGTTCCTTCCGGCAAGACCCCTGATACGTATCTGGAGGAATTGGTCTGGGCAAGGATTAAAGAGAAATATGGTGTAGCTGAGACAGAGAAAATGCTTTTGCCGCCGGAGATAATTGATCGGGTCAAATACGAATTATATACCATTGAGAAGATGGGCTATGCGGCCTATTTTTTAATTGTGCAGGACTTTATTAATTATGCCAAGAGTCGGGGGATCCAGGTAGGGCCGGGAAGAGGTTCGGCCGCGGGCAGTATTGTTTCCTACGCCCTGGGTATTACCAATGTGGATCCTTTGAAGTATGGCCTGATCTTTGAGCGTTTTCTTAATATTGAACGAATCTCCATGCCTGATATCGATATCGACTTTTGCTTTGAACGGCGTAATGAAGTTATTGACTATGTTTCCAAAAAATATGGCCAAGACCATGTCGCGCAGATTGTCACCTTTGGCACTATGGCGGCGCGCGGCGCTATCCGTGACGTAGGCCGGGTGCAAAGGGTTCCGCTGGTGGAGGTAGACAAGGTCGCCAAGTTGATCCCTTTTGCCGCTGATATGACGATTGATAAGGCCTTAGAGGCAGTTAAAGATTTGCGCGCTCTTTATGACAAAGAAGAAAAGATTAAAAACCTGCTTAATACAGCTAAAAAACTTGAAGGGTTGTCGCGACACGCTTCGGTGCATGCGGCTGGCGTAGTTATTTCAGAAAAACCTCTAACCGATTATGTCCCGCTGCAAAAGTTAGATCAGAATTCTATTGTGACCCAGTATCCAATGAGCGATCTGGAAAAAATCGGCTTGCTCAAGATGGATTTTTTGGGTTTACGCAACCTGACTATGATTGCTCACGCCATTGAGATAATTAAAAGGACAAGAAATCTCAAAATTGATATTAACGCTATTCCCTTTGATGATGTCGCTACCTTTGGCCTGTTAAGTACCGGAGAAACATCTGGGCTCTTTCAGTTGGAAAGCCGGGGGATGCGTGCTTTAATTAAGGATCTCAGGCCCAGTACTTTTGAGGAAATTATCGCGCTATTGGCTCTCTATCGTCCGGGCCCTCTGGAAAGCGGTATGGTTGAAGATTATGTTAAACGTAAGCATCGACAGGTCCCGATTAAGTATATGCTGCCTGAGCTGCAGCCGATATTGTGTGAAACTCACGGCGTTATTCTCTATCAGGAACAGGTTATGCAGATTGCCAGTAAGGTGGCTGGTTTTAGCATGGGGCAAGCCGACTTGTTGCGCCGGGCCATGGGTAAAAAGAATGTTGAAGAAATGCAGCAGCAAAAGGAGTTTTTTGTTGAAGGTGCAGTTAAACGCGGGGTTTCAAAACATAAAGCAACGGAGTTGTTTAATCTTTGCGCCAAATTTGCCGGGTACGGGTTTAATAAATCACATTCCACGGCCTATGGCGTTATTTCTTATCAGACAGCGTATTTAAAAATCCATTATCAAATGGAATTTATGGCCGCTTTATTAACCTCGGTAATGGGTAATACTGATAAGGTAATCTCCTATATCAGTGAGTGTCGGAGATTAAAAATTAGGATACTGCCTCCGGATGTCAACGAAAGTTACCGAAATTTTACTGTAACACAAGAAGGGATTCGCTTTGGCCTCTCCGCGGTTAAAAATGTTGGAGTGGCCGCCATTGATTCAATAATAGAAACAAAAAAGAAAAATGGCGGCTTTAAGTCTTTAACCGATTTTTGTGAAAGGGTGGACACCCGGGCTGTCAATAAAAAGGTAATTGAGAGTTTGATCAAGGCCGGGGCGTTTGATTCTTTTGGCCAAGGCAGGGCTTATGCTTTGGCGATGTTGGCCAAAATGATGTCACGCGTTGCCTCCGAACAAAAGGAACGGGCCAGTGGACAGGGGATACTGTTTGAGTTGCGGAGCACAGAGGCCCAGGCACGGAACCCGGGTGAAAACAATATAGAAATTGAAGAGTTTCCTCCGGAACAATTGCTGCGTTTTGAAAAGGAGTTGTTGGGCCTGTATATTTCGTCGCATCCGCTGGAACATGTCAAAGATTCATTGGAAGCGCAGATTACCACTCAGATTGCCGACGTGGCCGATATGAGAGAGGGAGAGAGCTTAAAGGTTGGCGGTTTTTTGTCTGATTGTCGCCGTATAACTACGCGCAAAGGTGATCTGATGATGGTGGGAAAAATTGAGGATCTTTCGGCCAGTATTGGCTTGGTAGTTTTTCCCAAAACCTTTAAAAGTTGTGAAAAACTTTTAAATAATGAAGAAGTCGTGCTGGTGCGGGGCAAGGTTAACCGTGATATGCGCACCGAAGAATTTAATGTTGCGGCCGAAGAAGTCACCTCATTGGCGGAGCTGGTAAAGGTCAGATCGCTGCACATAGAGCTGGTCGGGGTTACCGATAAAAATATGCTGGCTCAGCTGAAAGATATCTTGTTGTTTTATAAAGGGCCGGACCCTATAATAATCCGCATGGATGGTAAGCAAGTTGTGCTGGGTAATAACTTTCAGGTGGATATTAATCCCGAGCTGGTAGAAAGACTTGAGGGGCTCTTAGGCACAGGATCGGTTAATGTTGAATTTCGGGCTGCAAAGAAAGAGAAAGAGCCGGAGAAAGTGAGTTTTTAATTCCACACATTTTAATGTGTGGTTTTAATATTCCACGATGGAGATTATTATAAACCCCACAATAAATTGTGGAGAATGGAGGGAAAAGATGAACATTAAGTTTGATGGTAAAGGTTTGGTTCCGGTGATAGCCCAAGATTATAATGATGGAACAGTGTTGATGTTAGCGTATATGAACCAGGAATCGTTGGACAAGACTCTGGCCACTAAAGAGATGTGGTATTGGAGCCGGTCTCGTAAAGTTTTGTGGCGTAAAGGAGATACCTCCGGCCATGTCCAGAAGGTTAAAGAGTTATATTATGATTGTGACGCGGACGCACTGTTAGCCAAGATCGAGCAAATTGGAAATATTGCGTGTCATACAGGGGAGCGGAGCTGTTTTTTTAATAAGATTAGCTTGTCAGGCTAAATCACGTTCAAGTTACGCCGCGTTTGCTTGCAGAAAACCCGCTAATTTTCACAGACACAACCCCTCAATAAAAATTTAAATTGAAATTTTATAAATATTCGACAGAAATACAGGCATGATGAATGGTGCTAATTAGATGAAGACATACTTTGGGCCGCCAATTGCTAGAATGTTACAATACAGGCTTGCTTCTAAAGCAAAGGTTGTTCAGATAGAAGTCTTACCTTGTGCTTTTTCAGAGAATGATCCAAGATGGCATCAACTGGCCAAAGACGTGTCATTTATGTCTGAAGGGATCTATGCTGATGTTGTCGTTGGGCCAAATCCTGGCTTTAGAATTGAAAAAATTAGAACCTATTTGGAAGCTGGAGAAAAAGCTTATTGTGTGACCGCAACTGTCGCAGGCTCGCTGGTTGGTTTTGCCGCAAATAAAATTATCGAAGCGCAAGATCTTAGAATATTTTATATTTCTTTAGCAATAATGTCTGCTCAGTTTCAAAAAGGGCAGGGGGCTACAACTTTGCTGGCACAATTGTTTGCGAACTGTTTTGAATTAATTAACGATGATAATATCGTGGTTGCTTTTAACACATCCAATCCAGTGGTTCTTGGCTGGATGACAAAATATTTCCGAGATGTGTTTCCTAATCCCCAAAGCCCTCAAGCGCAGCCTGATGATGAGATAAGACAAGCCGGTCAATTATTGGCAAGGACAATCTTTAGTCGGGCCGAGGTTGATCTCGAAACTTTTGTGGTAAAAGATTGGCATATTCATCTTCCAGATATTGTAGTTCGAGCGGATCGGGTGCCTTTTTATAGTGAAGCGGTCAATCGGTTTTGCGCGGAACGCTTGCGTTTTGAGAGGCAAACTGGAGATGCTCAAATGGTTGTCGGACGAATATTTAAGGCTGACCTTGAAATATTTATGTCTTTGTTTGAGTCTCAAAGGATAAGCAATGAGATTAGTGGAACTTACTAACATTGGCAGCCTGTTAGCCAAACGCAACCTGCTGCGACCCAGGCTAAACACCGCCGGCCTTTCCCCAAGCGCTCAATCTGGTTTTTATAGCGAAGTTCTCGCAAAGTTGCAAACTGCTGGATCTGTGCCTGTTGAGCAAATTCAGTTTGGACAGGCGGACAGGCAATTGCTGAATGATGCAGGTATTTTACAGGAGACAATTCTGGAAAGCGACGATTTGGAAGTCGCAGGGTTAACCGCTCTCCAACGCTATAGTTATAATCCTTTAGAGAATGTCGACATTCTAAACCTTGTCTTAACCTTTGTCTGTAATTTAAATTGCCGACACTGCCAGCAGAATGGAGAGGATAAAACTAATGGCAGTGGTGAGCTTTCAACGGAAGAAGTTCAAAAAGTAATTGAAGAAGCGCAATTTGCAAATATATTGGGACGAGGACTCAATTTTACCGGTGGGGAGCCGCTGCTCTATCGTTCTGATATATTTGATTTACTGCACTTTGCCAGATCGCGCGGGATCCTTACCAGATTAAACACCAATGGTTGGTTTGGCGGCAGGGAGACTCGATTGCTGATTGGACCCAGGACATTTAATAGTTCTTTGGAGGTTGTCCATTTTCTAAAAGATGCTGGATTAACCGTTTTAGCGGTTAGCTTGGATGGATTGGAGGAAACTCACGATACAAAGCGCGGCTCAAGAGGCCTGTTTCGACGGGTCTTGTCGTTAATACAAGATTGTGTTAATAGTGGACTGCTGGTTCATGTTCTGGCTACCGGGGTTCCCGAGGGAGAAAAGGATGCCCTGGTCGAGGCCGTGAGAGCTACTGGATTAATGATCTTGTCGGACGGATTGACAATTGCTGGTCGAAAAGGGCAGGTACCTTTTGGGCTTGATTTTAAATCTACTGTTGATATTGGCGCCGCCGCTGCCAACAACTTGCCAGGGCCGGCAACCTTTTCATTTTCAAGCGAATTCTTCTCCGAGATATCTCGGTGCTCAGGTAAAGGTTTAGCTCGACCAACGGTTATTCATTTAGCGCCGGATGGAGGAGTACGTACTTGTACGTTTGCAGAGAAAATGTCCAATTTGGGGAATGTAAGAGAAGATAGTTTTATTGATATTATCAACAGATTTCCAGGAGATGGGGTTTCAACCATGTTTGTTCGTCAAGTATTTGGCAAAGAAGAAATCTTAGTGGAAACAGCAAGACAAATATTTAGACCAAATTGTTTTAAGCAATTTTCTCATTCTTGCGCGGCAACGGCAGTAATTGCCAAGCTAATTGATGCCTATCTCAGGCAGGTATCAAAAACCGGAGCTGAGCCAACGGAAGCAGACATTATCGTAATTAATCGGCAGGTCGCCAGAGATTTAAATTTACTCCACGAAACAATCTAGTCTCATTACACGTGTGTTTAATTAGACAATATATTTTAGTCGTTTTGAGTGGCTTTGAGTAAAGTTGTTATCGCATCCTCTATTTGCTAAAATGAGTCAGTGATAACTACATGACTGAAGCTGACAAAATAATCATCAAAGGGGCATGCGAGTATGAGGGTAGAAGGAGAAAACCATGACCGATAACATATTTGAGCGGATCAAAAAGATCAATGAATATGGGAAAGAGTTTTGGGGCGCGCGCGACCTGATGTCCCCTCTTGGATATGCGCGCTGGGACAATTTTGAAGTAGCTATCGCGCGAGCGAAAGAAGCCTGCAAGAACAGCGGCCAGGACGTGGCTGACCATTTTGCTGGCGTCACGAAAATGGTCCCAATCGGCTCAAGTGCCGAACGTTCCATTGATGATTACAATCTTTCTCGCTATGCCTGCTATCTTATCGCCCAAAATGGTGATCCCAGAAAAGAAGAGATCGCGCTAGCCCAAACTTATTTTGTCATTCAAACTAGAAAACAGGAAGTTCAGGAACTGCAGATCGAAGACGGCAAGCGTGTTTATCTGCGTGGTGAGATGAAAGAGCATAATAAAAACCTCGCCAAAGCCGCTAAGGAAGCGGGTGTTATCAATTACGCGAATTTTCAAGATTATGGTTATATGGGGCTTTACGGCGGGTTGCGCCAGAAGGACATTCATGCCAGAAAACGGTTAAAAAAGACCCAGGCGATACTCGATCACATGGGGAGCGAAGAACTGGCCGCCAATCTCTTCCGTGCCACACAAGCAGAAGCAAAATTGAGAAGAGAAAACATCCTCGGTCAGGATAAAGCTAACAAAGCGCACCATGAAGTCGGCAAAAAAGTCCGCCAAACGATCAAGGAGCTGGGGGGCACTATGCCGGAACATCTGCCAACCCATGAAAACATCAAAGAATCCAAAAAAAGGCTAAAGAAAATGACAAAGAAATCCTTACCTAATGTAAAACAGTAGCATGACTGAAGCTGACAAAATAATCATCAAAGGGGCCCGCGAGCACAACCTTAAAAATGTTGACCTGGAACTGCCGCGCAATAAATTCATTGTTTTTACCGGCATCTCCGGCTCCGGGAAATCGTCGCTCGCTTTTGACACTATCTACGCCGAAGGGCAGAGGCGTTATGTTGAATCATTGTCGGCTTACGCCCGCCAGTTCCTTGAACAGATGCAGAAACCGGATGTCGATTCAATTGACGGCCTTTCCCCGGCTATCGCCATCGACCAGAAAGCGCCCCCCCGCAACCCCCGCTCCACCGTCGGCACAATTACGGAAATTTATGATTATTTGAGATTACTTTTTGCTAATATTGGCATTCCCCACTGCCCGAAATGCGGACGGAAAATTGAGCGGCAGACTGCCCAGCAAATAGTTGACCAGATCCTGGAGCTGCCTGAAGGAAAGAAGCTGCAAATTCTGGCTCCGGTTATCCGCAGCCGTAAGGGTGAATATAAAGGGTTGTTGGCCGATACCCAGAAAGATGGTTTTATCAGGGTGAGGGTTGACGGAAAAATTTATGAGATAGCGGAAGTCCCGGTTTTAAACAAAAAGTTAAAACATAACATTGACATAGTTATTGACAGGTTGGTCGTTAGCGCCAAAAACAGAAAACGGCTAAATGAATCGGTGGAGACAGCCTTGCGTTACGGTAACGGGGTAGTGGCCGTGTTGCCGGATAAGGGAAAAGGCGAGCCAAAAATCTTTAGCGAAAAGTTTGCTTGTGCCGCTTGTGGCATTAGTTTAGACGAAATTACGCCGCGCATGTTTTCTTTCAATAGTCCCTATGGGGCTTGTCCCACGTGTAGCGGCTTAGGCGACAAGTTGGAGTTTGACCCGGATCTGGTGATCCCCAATAAAAATTTAACCATTGCCGAAGGAGCCATCGCCGCCTGGGGTGAGGCGGTTACATATTATGTTCAAAAAGTAGAAGCTGTGGGACGCGAGTATGGTTTTGATATTCATACGCCAATTAAGAAATTAAGCAAAAAGCAACTGAAGGTAATCTGTTATGGTACTGACAAGCCGATAAAATTCACCTACCAGATGGAACGCGGTTATTGGGAGCATGAAGGTAAATTTGCAGGGGTTATTAACTGGCTCAAACACCGTTATTTTGAGACAAAATCAGAAAATGTGCGTTATCACCTTTACCGCTACATGAGTTCGGTTTCTTGCTCGGATTGCCGGGGCCAAAGGCTGCGGCCGGAAAGCCTGGGAGTGACCATTGATAAAAAATCTATTTCCGATGTGGCGGAGCTGCCCGTTAGAAAGGTGATGGGATTTTTTGATAACTTAAAATTAACTGTGCGCGAAGAATTTATCGCCAGGCAGATTTTGAAAGAATTAAAAACCCGCCTTAAGTTCTTAATCGATGTGGGGTTGGACTATGTGACATTGGCCAGGCAGTCGGCAACTTTGTCTGGCGGAGAAGCGCAACGCACTCGTCTGGCCACCCAGGTTGGCTCTGGTTTGGTGGGTGTGCTCTATATTTTAGATGAACCATCCATTGGCTTGCACCAGCGTGATAATAGGCGTTTAATTGAAACCCTGGAGCGTTTGCGTGATTTGGGCAATACGATAATTGTAGTTGAACATGATGAAGAGACGATGCGCTCCGCGGATTACCTGGTAGATATCGGGCCCGGGGCGGGGGTGCACGGCGGAAAGATTATTGCAACCGGTGCTCTGGTAAATTTATTAAGGGAAAAGAGGTCTATTACCGGCCAATATTTGTCCGGCAGGCAGAAAATTGATGTGCCCGGGAATCGCAAAACGGGCAATGGCAAATACTTGAAGGTAAAAAAGGCCAAGCATAATAACTTAAAAAAGATTGATGTAGTCTTTCCTCTGGGAAATTTTACTTGTGTTACTGGGGTTTCCGGCTCCGGCAAAAGTTCTCTGGTAAATGATATTTTATATAAGGCTCTGGCGAAGCACTTTTATCGTTCCTTAGAAAAGGCCGGTGAACATGAGGCTATTGAGGGGCTCGAGCATATTGATAAGGTTATTATTATAGATCAAACTCCGATTGGCCGGACTCCGCGCTCAAATCCAGCCACCTATACGGGTGTCTTTACTCACATTCGTGATCTTTTCACCATGACTCAGGAAGCGCGCATGCGTGGGTATAAGCCCGGGAGATTTTCATTCAACGTTAAAGGTGGGCGCTGCGAATCTTGCAGCGGCGATGGCCTGGTTAAGATTGAAATGCATTTTCTGCCCGATGTTTATGTCCCCTGCGATGTTTGTAAGGGCAAGCGCTATAACCGGGAGACACTGGAAGTGCATTATAAAGGTAAGAGCATCTATGATGTTTTGGAGATGACGGTGGAAGAAGCTTTGCGGCTTTTTGCCAACATTCCCCAGATTCAAAGAAAGCTCTCTTCCTTAAATGAGGTCGGTTTAAGCTATATTAAATTAGGGCAGTTTGCCACGACACTTTCGGGCGGAGAGGCGCAGCGGGTTAAATTGGCCAATGAGCTGGCCACGCGCTCAACGGGTAAAACCCTTTATCTCTTAGATGAGCCAACAACCGGGTTGCACTTTGATGACATTAAAAAACTGCTGGCAGTGCTTCACCGGTTAACTGAATCAGGCAACTCTGTGATTGTGATTGAACATAATCTCGACGTGATCAAAACTGCTGACCACATAATTGATCTTGGTCCGGAGGGTGGGGATGAGGGGGGCGAGGTTGTGGCGAGTGGGACGCCGGAGGAAGTGGTCAGAAATTCGAAGAGCTATACAGGCAAATGTTTGCGTAAAATTCTATTGGAAAAGATATTGCCAATGGCGTAAAAGTTTCCTGGGCCGGTTCCTTGAAACCCGGTATTAAATAGGTTAGAATTAATTATCATGGCGGAAGGAAAGATCCCCCCACAAGATTTAATTGCCGAGCAATCTGTGCTTGGCTCTATACTGCTGGACAAAAACGCGATTATGCGGGTAGTGGAGATTCTTGACGCGGACAGCTTTTACCGCGATGCCCACCGCTTTATTTATGAGGTTGTTTTAGAACTTTTTGATAAAGGAGAACCGGTCGACCTGATAACCGTGACAGATTTATTGCGTAAAGCGGGCAGATTGGATGCCGTGGGTGGTTCTGTTTATGTGGCTGATCTGCTAAATTCTGTGCCAACTTCGGCTAATGTCGATTACTATGCAAAAATTGTTGAAGAAAAATCAATTTTGCGCCGTTTGATTGAAGCCGGGACAAACATCGTGACCAATGCTTTTGAGGAGCGGGAAAATGTTGACCAGATCCTGGACCAGGCGGAGAAAACTGTTTTTAATATTGCTTTAAAGCGGGTGCGTGAAGGCTTCTCTAAAATTGATACGGTCATTAAAGGGGTTTTGGATAAAATTGACAGCCTGTATGATAAAAAAGAGGCGATTACAGGCACGCCAACCGGCTATCCGGATCTGGATCGTCTAACCGCCGGATTTCAAAATTCTGACCTTATTATTATTGCGGCCAGGCCGGCCGTAGGGAAAACCGCTTTTGCTTTAAATATCGCTCAGAATGCCGCGATAAAATATAAATTGCCGGTGGCGATCTTTTCACTGGAAATGAGCAAAGAACAATTGGCCCAAAGGATGCTCTGTTCGGAGGCGGAAGTTGATGCGCAGAGATTAAAGACCGCCAGCCTTTCGGATACCGGCTGGAAAAAGCTGACGCGCGCCCTGGGTCGTCTCTCCGAGGCCCCGATTTATATTGATGATTCAGCGACCTTAACTTCAACGGAGCTGCGCGCCAAGGCCAGGCGGCTTAAGATAGAGCGGGGGTTGGGCTTGGTGATTGTTGATTATTTGCAGCTGATGCGCGGCCGGATGCGGGTTGAAAATCGTGTGCAGGAAATTTCGGAGATCGCGCGGTCATTGAAAACCTTGGCCAGAGAATTGGAGGTGCCGGTGGTCGCCTTGTCTCAGCTTTCAAGAGCGGTAGAGCAGCGGACCGATCGCATTCCGCGGTTGTCCGATCTGCGTGAATCCGGTGAAATTGAGCAAACGGCCGATGTGGTTCTGTTTATTCATAGAGAGGGTTATTATAATCCTCAATCAGAAAGAGGCAATGTGGCGGAGATAATTATCGCCAAACAGAGGAATGGTCCGGTCGGGACAATCGAACTTGTCTTCCGCAAAGAAATTGCTAAATTTGCCAGTAAAGAAAGCCGTTACGAGGAAGTCGCGTAAGACAATGAGTGTTTGTCTGCGGCGTTACTTTTTGAAAGCTATTGTTATCTCTCTGCTCTTTTTGCCTTCGCACAGTTTGGCTCAGAACAAAGATTTAGCCATTAATGGCGATAACGTTTCTTATGAAAAAGATAAGAGTATTGTTGAAGCCCGGGGATCGGTTGAAGTGATTTATAAAGAAGTTATGGTTGCCGGCGAGCATATCATTTATAATACTGAAACCGAAAACATAATGGCGGACAGGGGCTTCTTTTTAAGATATAGCTACATGAGCATAGAAGGCGAAACGCTGGATTATCAGATAAAGGATAGAGCCGGGGTAGCCTCGGGCATAATGTTTAATTATGGCGGAATTGAGATAAAAGGCCAGAAAATGGAGCTGGGGCTTGAGAAATTCAAATTAAATAATGCTTCGTTTACGACGTGTGATTTTGACAACCCGCATTATCGTGTTACAGCCAGTGAGATTTCCCTATATCCCAAGTATGGCTGGCTGGTGGCCTCCTGAGGATTTTTCTGGTTGGGGCCTTTTCCTGTGTTGCCAATGCCAACTTATATTTATGATATGACGGCTGATGAGCGAGGACGTAAAAACATCCCCCCTTTTCCTGAGATCGGTTCCAATAATACAGATGGAACTTATGTTAGAGAAACTTTAGCCTGGCATATAAGAAGGGAGCTGTCAGGGACTTATGGCCTTAGTTTTGCTGAGAAAAAGGGGTTTGGGGGAGGGGTCGCGACAAATTATATTGTGAATGGCAATAGTCGCGGCAACGCCAGGATTTATGCGGCCGGTAGCGACGGCATATTTGGAGGGGTTACCCATCAAGTCTTTTTTGGTGACGAGGTGAAGGAAAATAATCCGGGCCCATTTGCTTTTTTTGCTTTGCCCAAACATCTGAAATACGAATTTGAATCCACCCTCTCTTATAGAGAGAGAATTAATTATGAGAGAGTGACTTATTATCCCAATTTGGTTTTAAGGAGCAAACAGGCCAAAACTATTTGGCCGGATGTGACCTATGATGCCGAAGCAATGTTGGGAATTGTAGCGGAAGAGGGGATTGTTAATGCCGGTCGGGGTGGTGGTATTGGGGCCATTTATTGGCGGTGGCCTGAAATGGTTTTTGGAGAGATACCCCCCTCTGCTTCTGTTGACTCGCGGTTTTATTCTAATGGGACGAGATGGCTAAGGACGATAACCGGGGTAGGTCTAAAAAAGACTTTTTCAAGACATCTTTCCCTGGGTTTTGGCTATGCGCATTATGTTTTAAATAGCGGTACCAGCCCGTTTAATTTTGAAATTTACCGCTTTAATGCTTCAGATCGTTTTACTTCCGACCTGTCATTCTTGATTGGAGAAACGGACTTTGGAGCAGCAACTTCTTATTTTATCAGTACGTGGCAGCCGGAAGATATTGATTACTCTATGCGAATCAGGATGCATTGTTATGATTTAATGCTTAAGTATCGCTCCGTCCGCAAGGAATTTGAGTTGGGCTTTAGTTTAGCCGGAGGGTAAAAAATGTTTATTACGTTTGAGGGACCCGAAGGGTGTGGCAAATCAACCCATTCAAAAAAAATAAAGCATTATCTTGAAGAAGAGGGACATCAGGTCTTATTAACCCAGGAGCCGGGCGGCACTCAGGTTGGCAAGCAGATTAGAACCATGCTGCTTGATCCGCGGAGTGTGTTTGACGAGACAACCGAAGTGTATCTTTTTGCGGCCGACCGCTCGGAACATGTTACCAAGATAATTATACCGGCGTTAGCGGCCGGAAAAATTGTGATATCCGACCGCTTTACTGATTCAACCGTAGCTTATCAAATTGGCGGTCGCGGCTTGCCGGAAGATTTAGTAAGATATATCAATATGGTTTCGTCCAGGGGGTTGGTTCCCGATTTAACTATCTTACTTGATATCTCACCTGAAAATGGCTTAAAAAGGGCCTTGCAAACCGGAGCCAAAGATCGTTTTGAAAAAGAAGCCCTTGAGTTCCATCAGAGAATCCGCCATAAATATCTGGCCATCGCTAAAGATAATCCTGCCAGGGTCAAGGTTGTAAACACTGACGAAACCGAGGTTGAAAAGGTTCAGTCCAAGATTCGCCGGATAATAGTGGAGCAAATCAATGAAAAGTTCGGAAATAAGAAATAAATTTTTAGAATATTTTGAGAGTAAAGAACATAAGATATTGTTTGGTTCTTCTTTGGTGCCGGCCGATCCTTCTGTTTTATTAACTTTGGCCGGCATGCTCCAGTTTAAGCTAATTTTCCTTGGCCAGGAAAAGCCGCGATACAAAAAGGCCGCTACCGTACAAAAATGTGTGCGCATGATCGATTTGGAAAATGTTGGTAAAACACCTCGTCACCACACTTTCTTTGAGATGCTGGGCAATTTTTCGTTTGGTGATTATTTTAAAAAAGAAGCAATTGAATATGCCTGGGACCTTTTGGTTAATGAGTTTCGCTTGCCGGAGGCAAAATTGTCTATCGCTGTTTATGAAAAAGATGATGAAGCTTATGCAATTTGGCGGAATGAGCGGGGGGTGCCGGCCGAAAAAATCTTTAGGCTTAATGAAGAAAATAATTTTTGGGCTGTGGGTCCAACTGGCCCCTGCGGACCTTGTTCTGAAATATACTACGATCTGGGGCCGAGCAAAAGTTGTGGCAAACCTAATTGTGCTCCCGGCTGCGATTGTGACCGCTTTTTGGAAGTCTGGAATCTTGTTTTTATTCAATACAACCGGAATGAAAAAGGGGAGTTGATCCCTTTAAAAAACAAGGGGATTGATACGGGTATGGGGCTCGAGCGCATTGCCTCAATCCTGCAGGGGGTGGATTCAAATTTTGAAACAGATTTATTTGCCCCGCTGATTGAAGCGATTAAGCATAAGAGCCGCGCCACTTCGCCATTTTCCCTGCGCATTATTGCAGATCATATTCGTGCCGTTACCAATTTGATTTCTGATGGTGTGATGCCCGGGAATACCGGTCGTGGTTACGTCTTACGGCGTTTAATCCGTCGGGCGGTGCGGCATGGCCGGGTTTTGGGGATAAATAAGCCGTTTCTTTATGAAATATCGCAAGAAGTTGTTGCTCAAATGAAAGCTGTTTATCCCGTGTTGGGTCAAAAAGAAAAACTTATTACCAGGGTTGTTCAGGCTGAGGAAGAAAACTTCTTGTCTACTTTGGAGCAGGGCTTGGCTTTATTTAATGAAATTATGGATCAACACCGGCAGGATAAAATAATTCCCGGAGCTGTTGTTTTTAAGCTCCATGATACATTTGGTTTTCCGGTGGAATTATCCCGGGAGATCGCCGCCGAGCAAGGTTTTAATTTGGCGGAAGAAGGTTTCAAGGCTGAGATGGAAAAGCAACGGGGGCGGGCGCGCTCGGCAGGCCTTACTGAAGACAAAGAAAAATTAGCTTCAGTTAATCTGGCGCAATTTGGCCGAACTAAGTTTGAGGGATATGAGAAAATCTCACTTGAGACCAGGGTCCTGGCGGTTTTCCCTAAAGAAAAATTTGTCATCTTAGAAAAAACACCTTTTTACGCTGAAGCTGGCGGACAAGCCGGAGATTCCGGCATAATCACCGGTGGCCCAAATGATGTTAACGTTATTAATACGCTGGTTAATCCCGCCGGGACAATAGTCCATGAAGTTTCTGATGTGGATGGTTTAGATAATAATATGAAGGTGAAGGCCGTCGTTGATGGAGCAAAGAGAGAAGCAAGCGGAATTCACCATACGGCGACACATTTGTTGCATAAAGCGTTAAGAGTGGTCCTGGGGGATCAGGTAAAACAAGCAGGGTCTTCTGTGGGGCCGGATAAATTGAGATTTGACTTTAGCCATTTTAGCTCTCTAAGCCGGGAAGAAATTGAGAAGGTTGAGATGATTGTGAATCAAAAGATAAAAGATTGGATAAAAGTGGAAGTTTTACAAATGTCCTACAAAGACGCTCTCAAAATGGGAGCCCTGGCCCTTTTTGGTGAAAAATACGGCGACAAGGTAAGAGTCTTAAAAGTGGGGAATTATAGTTTAGAACTTTGTGGGGGTACGCATGTTAAATCTACCCGGGATATCGTGTTTTTTAAAATTATTTCTGAAAGCGCGCTGGGTTCAGGGGTGCGTAGAATTGAAGCCATGGCTGGCCACGCGGCTAAAATCCATATTGTCTTTCGCGCTAAATCTTTACATGATGAAGTTGAGAAGTTAATCAGAAAATATCGCTTGCTGCAAGCCGAAAAAAATGGCTTGGGTGGGTTAGAGTTTACTGAAACACGCATTTTTGAAATTGAGCTGACTGAACTCGCAAGCATCTCCCAAGCAATTGATGCCCAGGACTCGGTCAATGTAAGTAAATTTATTGCCCATCTGGAAGGTCGTGTTGATTGGCTAAAGGAGCGCATTGCTAAAACAGAAAAAGAGATTAAGCAGCTCAGGTTTAATAGCGCTGTTTCAGAGGCCGCCAATTATCTGGCCGAGCTAAAAACCGTTGGGGAGATCAAGGTGCTGCTGAAAGAATTTGAAGAGTGTGACATGGACACGTTGCGCGGGATTTCGGATTCCGTTCAAAATGGAACAAAGTCATGCGTAGTGGTGTTGGCGTCCGCGGCTGCCGGCCGGGTCAGGTTTTTAATCACGGTGACGCCGGATCTGGTCTCAAAGGGTTATTCGGCCGGTAAAATTGCCGATATTTTTGCTCCGATTATTGGCGGTAAGGGTGGAGGCAAAGAGGGGAAAGTTGAAGGCGGGGGTAAAGATCCGGCTAAGATCAAAGATGCTTTTAACAAGGTGTTAGAAGCGCTGGTAAAATAGAGTGAGAATTCTAGGTTTGGATTACGGCGCAAAGCGCATCGGTGTTGCAATTTCCGATCCTCTTGGGATAACCGCTCAACCGGTTGCCGTGATTGAGAAAACTGCCGGCTTTGAACAAAACATTCAATCTCTAACTAAAATTATTGATCAGTATGGCGGGGTGGAGGAAATTGTTGTTGGTTTACCTAAGCGATTATCCGGGAAAATCGGCATAGCCGCAGAGAAAGTGTTGGTCTTTGTCGAGGCGTTAAAAAAAACCTTGCCTCTTAAAATCGTTACCTGGGATGAGCGCCTGACTACGGTACAGGCTGAGAAAAACTTGATAGCTGCCGGGCTTTCCCGAACCAAACGCAAAAAAGTTATTGACAGGTCGGCGGCGACATTTATTCTCCGAAGTTATTTGGATAGAAAGATAAAGTGAAAATCACAAGTTGGATAATTGCGGCTCTTGTTTTAATGTTTATGGCAGTGCTTTTTCAGTCCGCCGCTCCTTTTAATAAAACTACTTTTAGAATTATTATTCCCAAAGGTGTGTCGACATATACCGTGCGGAGTATTTTGGAAAAAGAGGGGATTGTAAAGTCGGACAGCAGTTTTGCTTATATAGCCAGGGTTTTGGGGGCAGCCAAACACATTAAGGCCGGGGAGTATGAACTCTCGCCCTCGGACACTCTTTTGAAAATTATCTTGAAGTTAAAACGGGGAGAGGTTCTACCGTCTCGCCAGATACTGGTGACTTTTCCCGAAGGAACATCAATCTATAAAATGGGGGAAATTTTAAAAATCAACGAGGTTGGTGACCCGGAAAAATTTCAAGATTTAATTAAAGAGGGTATAACCAGGGAAATTAGGGAGCAATACTGGCATATTTTTAAATATATTCCTTCCGAGTCTCTTGAGGGGTATCTCTATCCTGATTCTTATTATTTTTTTAACGATGCCAGGGTAGCCGACCTGGTTAGTGTTATGCTTAAGCGTTTTAACGAAGTGGTTATCCCTTTTTGGCTGGAGTCATTAAAAGATACGAAATATAATTTGCATGAAATATTAACTTTGGCTTCGATAATTGAGAAGGAGTCCAAGGTGCCGGAGGAACGGGCCATAATTTCTTCGGTCTTCCATAATCGTTTAAAGATCAAGATGCCTTTGGCTGCCGACCCGACTATAAAATATGCTTTGGAGCGGCCAACCCAAAAGGTTTACCTTAACCAGTTGGAGGTTGATTCTCTTTATAATACATATAAGAGGAGAGGCTTGCCCCCGGGGCCGATCTGCAATCCGGGTATCGAATCTATCAAGGCGGCGCTTTATCCGGCGCAGACAAATTATTTTTATTTTGTGGCCGGAAAAGATGGCTCCCACATATTTTCCCGCACCTGGGCCGAGCATCAGATAGCGAGAGCGAAGGTCCAGTAAAATAACGTAGCGGCGACCCTACTCCCACTCAATAGTTGAGGGCGGTTTACTGGAAATATCGTAGACGACGCGGTTGACTTCAGGTGTTTCGTTAACAATTCTATTGCTGATCTTTTCTAATAATTCGTAAGGTAACCTTGCCCAATCAGCGGTCATGGCGTCCAGCGAGGTTACCGCGCGAATGGCCACGGTGTTTAAATAAGTTCGCTTGTCTCCCATAACTCCAACAGTTCTAATCGGCAGCAAGACCGCAAAAGATTGCCAGACCTTTTTATAAAGACCGGCGTTCTTTATCTCTCCAACCACAATATCATCAACTTCCTGCAAAATCTTAACCCGCTCTTCCGTGACTTCGCCTATAATACGGATGGCAAGACCGGGACCGGGAAAAGGTTGGCGGCTAATTATTTCTTCCGGCACACTCAGACCTAAACCCAGAGCGCGGACTTCATCTTTAAATAAGAGGCGCAATGGTTCAATTAACTTAAAGCCCATTTTTTCCGGCAAGCCACCCACGTTGTGATGAGTTTTGATTTTTTTAGCCACTTTACCGGTTGTTGTCCCAGGCACCGCGCTTTCAATAACATCGGGATATAATGTTCCTTGGGCTAGATAGGGGATGTCGCCCAATTTTTGGGCTTCAGCCTCAAATGTTCGGATAAAGTTTTCACCGATAATCTTTCTCTTTGTTTCCGGATCGGTTACCCCCTTTAATTGGCTAAAAAATCTATCGGCAGCATTGATGTGGATAAAATTTACTTTAAACTTTGAGGTGAACAGATCGTTGATTTTTATTGCCTCGTTTTTACGCATAAAACCTTGATCAATAAACATGCAGGTTAATTGGTCGCCAATGGCTTTTTGAATTAGGGCCGCCACTGTCGTTGAATCGACGCCTCCGGAAAGTGCCAGCAATACTTTGTCCGGGCCAACCTTAGCTCTTAATTCTTTAACCTGTTGCTCAATAAAATTAGCGGTTGTCCAGGTGGGCTGGCAACCACAGATGATATAAGCAAAATTCTTGAGGATCTCAATTCCCTGCGGAGTGTGGACAACTTCAGGGTGGAATTGCACGCCAAATAGTTTTTTTTCAGCATTGCCAATAGCAGCCAGCTTTGTATTGTCTGAATGTGCTAATTGTTTAAAACCAGAGGGCAGGGTAATAACCATGTCTCCATGGCTCATCCAGGTTTGCAGTTTGTTGGGTAGTCCGGCAAAAAGATTTGTTTCATCATCAACGATAATATCTGTTTTGCCATACTCTCTTTTTTTACCTTGCTCAACTTCACCCCCAAGATTTTTAGCCATAACTTGAAGCCCGTAGCAAATTCCGAGAATTGGAATGCCGGAATTGAATAATTCAGGGTCAGGCATAGGCGCGCCTGTTTCATAAACAGAGGAGGGGCCGCCGGAAATAATTACCCCTTTAACGTTTAAACTTTTTAATTTTTCAACGGATATATCGTGGGGCAGGACTTCGCAGTAAACATTGCACTCGCGCACCCGTCTGGCGATCAGCATGGAATACTGCGCGCCAAAATCGAGGACGACGATCAAATCATGTTCAGGCATTATTTATACATTCCCAGCGATTGCGCCTTCTGGTAAACCTTGCCTTCGGTTAAGATCGAAGGTGCGATCACGATTTCCACCTGCTGCATCTCTTTTAAATTAGCCGCGCCGAGTGTACCCATTGAAGTTTTTAGGGCGCCGACCAAATTCATAGAACCATCATCATACTTGGCCGGGCCGAGTAAAATTTCTTTTAAAGATCCGATTGTGCCGACTTTTATTCTTGAACCTCTGGGCAGGGTGGGGGACGGAGTCGCCATGCCCCAGTGATAATCTCCGCCGGGAGATTCGGCCGCCCGAGCGATGGGGGATCCGATCATTACGGCATCGGCACCGCAGGCAATAGCTTTGCAAATGTCTCCGCCAACAGCCATGCCGCCATCGGCAATAATCGGCACGTAAATATTGTTTTCTTTAAAATATGAATCGCGAGCCGCGGCGCAATCGGCAATTGCCGTGGCCATTGGTACCCCGATGCCTAAAACTCCGCGGGAAGTACAAGCCGCGCCAGGGCCAATTCCAACCAGGACGCCGGACACCCCGGTTCCCATCAATGTCAGGGCAACTTCGTAGGTAACACAGTTCCCAACTAAAACAGGCACTTTCATCATATTGCAGAATTCTTTGATATCAATTGATTTTGAGGTTGATGATTTATGTTTGGTTGAGATAACGGTTGATTGCATGACAAAAATATCAACGCCCGCGTCCCTGGCAATTGGACCGAGTTCCAGCGCATCCTGTGGCACAGATGAAACCGCGGTAATTGCGCCCGCAGCTTTTATCTCTTTAATACGCTTGATAATTAGTTCATTTTTAATCGGTTCCAGATAGAGCTTTTGCATTAAAGGGACATACTCTTCTTTGCTGACAGAGGCGATCTTTTTCAAAACTTCATCTGCGTTTTCATAGCGGGGCCAAACACCCTGGAGATTTAAAACACCAAGACCGCCAAGTTTGCTCATTAAAATAGCAGTCTTTGGGCTGACCACGCCGTCCATGGCCGAAGCTAGGATTGGGATAGCAAGTTTTTTGCCTCCAATTTCAACGGTTACATCAGCGTCATCCGGGTTGCATGTTACGATAGAGGGGACCAGTGAGATCTCGTCGAACCCGTACGCCCTCCGAGTTTTTTTCGATTTGCCTATTGCTGTTTCCATTGACTTACCCCTTTCTTATGGCCTTTCGCTTAAGGTCCCTTTTAATACCTGGTTATGACCTTCTCGATATATTTCAATAGAGATTTCATCTTTTGGTTTCAATTGAGAAATAATTTCCTGGATTTCCGAACTAGATTTAATTGGCTTATCGTTCACCGCCCGGATTATATCATATTTCCCCAAACCCATTTTTTGTGACGGGCTGTCATTGACTATGTCCGTGACAACGACCCCTTCGGCCATGGGCAATTCCAAATAAGCCGCAATCCTTTCGTCAACGTCGCGCATGTACACACCCAGCCAGGCGCGGCTGACTTTGCCTTCTTTTATTAATTCGTCCAAAATCTCTTTGGCGGCATTAATCGGAATAGCAAAACCAATGCTTTGCGCTCCGGAAACAATGGCAACGTTTATGCCGATAACTTCTCCCCTGGTGTTGAGTAAGGGGCCGCCAGAATTGCCTGGGTTGATCGGAGCGTCTGTTTGAATTAAATTTTTCTTGCCCAGATCAGCCAGCTCTCGATGGGTGGCGCTGATAATCCCCGCGGTTACGGTATTAGCAAACCCATAGGGGTTGCCAATAGCAATAGCCCATTCGCCCGGGCGGATTTTTTCCGAATCACCCAGCTTTAGAGTGGGTAAATCTTTGGCCTCAACTTTTATAACAGCTAAATCAATCGACGCGTCCTGGCCAACGATTTTAGCTTCGAGTTTTCTGCCGTCTTTCAGGGCGACTTTGATCTCGTCAGCGCCCTGAACTACGTGGGCGTTAGTCAGGATGTGGCCTTTTGGGCCAAAGATAAATCCGGATCCGGCTCCCTTTTGCGGGACAACTCTGTCCCTGAAATAATCCCTGTACTCAGGCATAAAATCAAAACCAAAATTCTGGTTAAAATTGCTAAAAGGAGAAGCAACCCGGACTTTTTTTACGATGTCAATATTAACGATCGCGCCGCCGACATTTTCCACAATATCAGCAATGGTGTTTGGCCCCCAATCTCCCGGCATAGCCTTGGAGATTTGAGCGGAGGACTTCTCTTCCTGGGGGGATTTTGGCGCATTGCCCAGTGCTACGATTTGTGACATTGCCATGTCGCAGGAAGCCAGTAAGAAGATAGTAATAAAAATTTTACTTTTCATTTCTTTTTCTCCTATTTCGCACGCGGGTTAATTCGTGTGTTTTGGCGGTTTGGATCATTTTTTCGAATTCAAACGTGATTGGTTCCGGCACCCAGAGCTCGCCGCATTCCTGACAAACATAGGCGGGGACATTTTCCATCATATAGAGCTTGCCGCCGCGATAATCTTCCAGGTTAACTTTTTCCAGCGCTAAGAGGCCGCCGCAGCTTTGGCATTCTCCGGTTTCTTGTCCTTTGAGGAGTTCTTTGTATTTTTCAAATTCTTGAGGCTTGTCTTTTGCCATGGATAATTAAGGAGCCATTATATCGAAAAAAAAAGGATTTGACAACACCTATAACGTTGTTATATCCTTTGTGGTAATGAAAAAGAGTTTTGTTCTAACATTAATTGTTATCCTTTTTAACGGGATGGTTTTTGCCGAACCTGGAGATAAAAGTGGAGAATTGGCAAAAATCGGTGAATATATTAAGTCGCTCGATGAAAAAATAGAAAAAGCCAGGGCAGCCAGGCAGATAAATAAGCTTGCCGAATTAAAAGAACTAAAACGCAAAGAGCTGGCGCAGGCTAAAACATTGAAAGATAAAATTGGCAAATCAGAGAAGCCCGGCGCCAGGAGCGGCTGGTCAAATAAATGGCAGGCCAGGGCTGGAATCGGGGGAGGGGCGTTAATAATGGCCGGCGGATATTCGCTCCAGCCGATCAATGAATTTGATACGCTGGTTGAGGCCGGGCTTGGGATAGGCAAAGCGTATCCTATCCTGGTGCTTGACGCGAGGGGAATTATGCCGCTAACCAACACATATATTGACTACACCGGCCTTGAATTAAGCCTGGCTGACAGCAAGTTGGGGCTTGGGCTCTTTATGGGGAAAAAAGTTGGTGACTTTGATGTGGAGATAGGATACAATACCACGCTAGGCATTACAGTTGGCGCTGTTTATAAGTTTAAATAAGGGGGTAGTGGGCGCTCTAAATATGACTATATTGAAAGAATTATTTCTGATTTAGGTTATCACTATGTGTCAATTGAAGTTACTGATCTCGACAACTATGCTTTCGTCAGTACTTTTGAAGCAATTTTTATCAATTGTGGCACCAGCGGCTCTGGTTTGACTGACGCCAGAAAGGCAACCTTGGAAGCTTTTGTTGAAACTGCCGGTAACTCTCTTTATATTTCCGACTGGGCAGCAGATTATATTCAGGGAGTGTGGCCCACTGCTGTTAATTGGTACGGTGGCTCGGTTTCTGCCGCCAAAGTTGGGAATGCTCAAAGTCTTGTCGCCACAGTTGTTGACTCTGGATTGAAGACAGTGTTAGGGAAATCTACCGCAGAGGTGTTTTATGACTTAGGCAATTGGGTTATTATTTCTTCTGAAGGGACAGGCACGAGTGTTTTACTAAGTGGTAGTCCTCATACCAACTATGCTTATTCAATTAAGAGTTCTTCACCTGTCACTCGCACAGTTGGATCAAAGGGAATTAGTGCTTTTACAACTATTGCCGGGACAATGGAAGGTGTACCTCTGGCAGTTAAATTTCAGCCGGGTGGATCATCTAAGGGAACAGTTATATACACTACCTTCCATAACGAGGCGCAGGCAAGTGATGTGACTGATGACATGGGAAAGGTACTTAAAGACTTTATTTTTACGCTATAATCGATTTTTGTTGTTGCTTGATAAGAAGGCTCTGTTTTACAGAGCCTTCTTATTTTGTTATACTTGCATTGAAAAAAATAGCAAGAGTGGAGGATAACTATGCACTTTAATATTGAGAGTATTCGTAAGCAGGATCCCGAAGTTGCCAGCGCGATTGACCAGGAACTCGAACGCCAGCAAAATAATCTGGAAATGATCGCCTCAGAAAATTTTACCTCGCGAGCGGTGCTGGAAGCCTGCGGCACGGTTTTAACCAATAAATACGCCGAAGGCTATCCGGGTAAAAGATATTACGGCGGTTGTCAAAAGGTGGATATTGTGGAATCATTGGCGATCGAACGGGCCAAGAAATTATTTGGCGCGGAACACGCCAATGTCCAGCCGCACTCCGGCTCTCAAGCAAACATTGAAGCCTATCTGGCTTTCTTAAAACCCGGCGACACAATCCTTGGGCTCAATCTTTCTCACGGCGGCCATTTAACCCACGGCAGTCCGGTTAACGCTTCCGGCATCTTGTTTAATGTTGTGGCGTATGGGGTTAGCCAAAAAGATGAGACAATTGATTTTGATCAAGTTAGATCTTTGGCCAAAGAGCATAAGCCAAAATTAATCGTGACCGGAGCAACCGCGTATCCGCGCATCATTGATTTTAATAAGTTTAGAGAAATATGTGATGAAGTAGGGGCGGTGTTGATGGTTGATATTGCCCATATCGCGGGCTTGGTGGCGGCCGGACTTCATCCGTCCCCGGTCCCGGTTTCGGAGGTCGTGACTTCAACTACCCATAAAACTCTGCGCGGTCCTCGCGCCGGGTTAATATTATGTAAAGAAGCGTACGCCAAGCAAATTGATAAATCTGTTTTTCCCGGAAATCAAGGCGGCCCGTTGGAACATGTTATCGCGGCCAAGGCAGTCTGTTTTAAAGAAGCCCTGACGCCTGAATTTAAAAAATACCAGGGGCAGATCATCAAAAATGCCCGGACCCTGGCTGAAAGATTGTTGGGCAATGGTTTTCGCCTGGTCTCCGGCGGGACAGACAACCATCTGGTCCTGGTTGACCTGCGTCCCAAAAAGATCACCGGAAAAATAGCCGAGAAAGTTCTGGATGAAGTTGGGATTACCGTTAATAAAAACACCATCCCTTTTGACCCGGAAAAGCCATTTGTAACTTCCGGTATCCGCATCGGGACCCCGGCTCTGACAACGCGCGGTATGCAAGAAAACGAGATGAAGCAGATTGCCGATTTAATCGGCAGGGTTTTAAGCAATGTTGAAGATGCTGCGGCGCGAAAAGAAGTTTCAGCAAAGATTAAAGAGCTCTGCAAACAGTTCCCTCTCTATGGTAAAATGTAGCTGATGATTGAATTGATTAATGTTTCCAAGACTTACGCCAACGGTATGGATGTGCTCCTGAATATTAATCTCCATATTGGCAAAGAAGAATTTGTGTTTATTGTTGGACCTTCCGGTGCTGGCAAGACTACTCTGATGAGGCTGCTGTATCGGGAAGAAGCCCCTTCATCCGGGAAGGTTATCGTAGACCGCGTCAATGTGGCGGAACTTGATACGGAACAAATTCCCTACCTGCGCCGTAATATCGGCGTGGTTTTTCAGGATTATAAACTTTTACCCAAGAGAACGGTTTTTGAAAATGTAGCCTTCGCCCTAAGGGTTACCGGCGCCCCCAGGTCGACTATCCGTAGAAAAGCGATGCAGTCTCTTGAGCTGGTTGGTATGCTGCGCCGGGCCAATGCTTTTCCCGATGAGCTTTCCGGTGGAGAAAAACAAAGGTCATGTATCGCTCGGGCTATTGTTAATAATCCTCCGATCCTTTTAGCGGACGAGCCAACCGGCAATCTGGACCCGACTACCTCCTGGGATATTCTGCAGCTTTTGGAAAAAATCAATAAAAGAAATACAACCGTTTTGGTCGCCACACACAACAAAAATGTCGTGGATGATATGAAAAAAAGGGTAGTCGCGCTGGAAAGCGGCCGGATTATCAGGGACCAGCAGCTGGGGAGTTATAATGTTTAGTAATCTTGAATTCTTTTTAATTGAAGCTTTGCGTTCTTTTCGCCGGGGAGCGCTGATGAGCGTGGTCTCCGTTGTCACGATTACGGTCGCTCTGGTAATTTTTGGCATCTTCTTGCTTTCGGTTATTAATCTGGGCAATATTGTGGGTATGGTTTCTTCTAAAATGGATATTGCGGCTTATGTCGATAAGGATCTTTCGTTGGAGACTGCCGGGGCTTTGCAGCTTGAATTTTCTAAAATTCCGGGGGTTGAGAAGGTGGATTTTATCTCGCGCGCCGAGGCCTGGCGGGATTTTAAAAAAGAGCTTGGCTCACAACTGGATTTGGCCGCGGTTATTGGTGAAAATCCTTTACCCCATACTTTTAACGTTAAAGTGCGCACCCCGGATCTTTTAGCCCAGGTGGCCAAAAAGATTTCTGAAGATAAATCGGTTACGGAAGTTCGCTACAGCGGAAAATTGATAAGCCAGATAAAGTCACTGGTTGATGCCGTGAGGATTGGCGGAGCGGCACTGGTGATACTTATCTCTTTTGCCACTCTGCTTATTGTGGTTAATACTATTAGATTGACGGTCCTGGCGCGCGAAACGGATATTTACATCATGAAACTGGTCGGAGCGACCAATGCCTTTGTGAAATGGCCATTTATTATTGAAGGTGTTTTGATTGGTGTTTTAGGAGGCTTGTCTTCATTCCTCATCTTAAAAATTGCCTACGACGCGGTCTCTTTCCGCCTCGCCTTGGCGCTCCCTTTTTTGCCTATGGTGAGAGACCATTTTTTGCTCGCGGTTGTCTATATCGTCATGATTGTTGGCGGCACCGCCCTGGGGATGTTGGGGGCGTATATTTCCGTGTCGCGCGTCTTAAAAGCTGAATTTTAAGGAGGCTCGGGATGTTAACATTTTTAAGAAAAAAGATGAAGGCAATTATGATTATAGTGGCGGTGGTCTTTGCGGCGTCAATGTTTTACGGCCTGGGCTTTGGGGGTGGGGGACGAGAAGAAAGCCGGACAAGAGGTCTGGCTAAAGTTAATGGTAAAGAAATTAACTTTAATCATTATCGCGAAACCATGAATAGGCTTATCCGACAGTCCGGGGGTGGAGTAAAAGTTCAGGATCTGGCCTTGCTGCAGCATGTGGCCCTGGGACAATCCATTGACTTTATGTTGATCCTGGCGAAGGCGAACAGAGAGGTTCGGGTTGGCAACCAGGAAGTAAGCGTGGCTTTAGACGGGGTTGTTAAACAAGAGAAAATGCGTTCTGTTAAGGAGATGGAACAGGCCTTAAAAAATGCAGGAGTTAGTCTCACTGATTTTAAAGCCATGTTAAAAAATGACATGATGGTCCAAAAAGTGATTATGAAAATAAGGGAGGGGGCCAAAGTTACTCCGGACGATCTAAGAGAAGTTCGAGCCAGCCATATTCTGGTTAGCAATGAGGCGCAGGCGCAAGATGTTTTGGCCAGAGCCAGAAAAAGAGAAAACTTTGCCTCTTTAGCCGAAAAAAATTCTTTGGATCCTGGCTCGGCTAAATCCGGTGGAGATTTGGGTTTTTTTAGCATTGGGATGATGGTGGAGGCTTTTGAAAAAGCGGCTTTTTCGCTTAAGGTTGGGGAGATCAGTGATGTTGTAAAATCACCGTTTGGTTTTCATATTATTAAAGTGACCGATTCAAAACTGCGTAAATTCGAGGGTGAAGAAAAAGATATTGAGAAAGCGGCCCTGCAGTATAAGCAGGAAGCTGTTTTTAGGCAGTGGTTCAGTCAGTTAAAAGGTAAAGCCAAGCTTGAAATTACCAGCCCGGCGCTAAAAGGGCATGATTTTAGGTTCAAGGGCATGCTTTGGCAGGCCATTCAGGAATATAAGAAGGCGATTCTCGAAGAGCCGGCTAACCCTTATCTTCATGTATTCTTAGGTGATACTTATGTGGCGATGAAAAACATTGATTTAGCCATCGCTGAGTATGAGACCGCTGTCGGCCTTGAAGGTGGGAATCCAGAATTGTACATGGTTTTAGCCGAAGCTTATGAGCAAAACGGCAAAAAGGCTGAGGCGATTCAGCAATACGAGCGAGCCTCACTGGTAGCGGGAGACAATAAAGCTCTGCACGAAAAACTTCTTAAGGCATTCAAAAAACTAAAAGCGGAAAAACAGGTTGGCGACGAAAACGCCGAGATCAAGCGAATTGAGAAAAAAGAGAAGTTTGAGAAGGAATTAAAGGGCGAGAACTAAGGTTTCACCCGCGCCGAGAATTTGTTTGACGTCCGTGTCAGACCTGCCTTCAACATAAACTCTTAGGAGTGGCTCGGTTCCGGAGGCGCGGAAGAGGATCCAGCCGGCATCTTCAAAGCTAAGTTTTAAACCATCTAAGGTTTCTATTTTAGCAACTTTTTTGTTGGCAAACCTGGCCGGCGGAGATTTTTTAAGGCTTTCAACCAGCTGTTGCGCTTTGGCCGTATGGAGATCTGCCCGGTCATAATAAAAATAGCCGTGTTCCCGCATGATCCCATCTAAAATTTGGGCCAGGGTTTTCTTCTCCTGGGCCATCAATTCAAAAAGCAACAATCCGGCCAGCACTCCATCCCGCTCTGGAATAAAGCCTTTTATCCCCATACCGCCGGATTCTTCTCCGCCCAGGACAATATCTTCTTTAAGCATTAGATCGGCAACGTGCTTGAAGCCAATGGGGGTTATGTGCAGCTTACGCTGGTGTTTTTGACAGAATTTATCTATTAAATTGCTTAAATTAAATGTTTTAACTACATTGCCCGAAAGTTTACGGTTAACAATTAAATGGCGCAGCAGCAGGGCAAAAACGTTGTGCGTGTTGATGAATTTGCCAGAGGCATCGATAGCCGCTACGCGGTCCGCGTCACCATCCAGCACAATACAGGCCATCAGTTCGTTCGGATATTCTAGAGAAGTTTCTCTGATAAATGAAAATGATTCTTCGAGATTTACCGGCAAAGGTTCCGGATTAATTCCACCAAACAGGGGATTGCGGTCGGCGCGAATTTCTAGAACAGCCAGACCAAGCTCAGTGAAAAGACCGGCTCCGCTGCCGTACATTGGATCAATAATCATTTTTATCCGGCTCTCCCGGATCAAATCAAAATTGACCAGCGATTTGATCTTTGCAAGGTAAGCGGGCTTAGGATTAAATAGTTTTATATTTGTTGAAGTAGGCTGTATCTTTAATGAATCTTTTAATTTGCCTTCAATTGCTTTGGTGGTCTCCGGGCGTGCTGATCCGCCAAAGTTTTCTTTGATTTTAAAGCCATTCCATTCCGGAGGATTGTGTGACGCGGTGATCATTATACCGGCAGCCAGATTTTGGTTCTTTACCGTAAAGGATAAAGCTGGGGAGGAGACGGCGGTCTCAGTCAGGTGCGTTGTAAGGCCGGCTCCGGAGCAGACTTCCGCCGCGGCCAAAGCAAAATTCTCAGATTGAAAACGATTGTCATAGCCAACGGCGATCCCTTGTTTGGCGGTATCTTGTTCAATTAGATGCTCAACGAGCGCCTGAGTAACCAGCCTAAGATTGTCAAAGTTGAAATCTTCGGCAATTTTGGCGCGCCAGCCATCGGTGCCAAAATTAATTCGTTTCATCTTTCTCTGTCTCAAAGCCAAAAAGCTCATGGACTAATTGATGGAAATCACAGATATTTTTAGGCTGATCTTTTTGCCAGAAGCTGTCCCAACGGATATCTTCAGTGGGGCAATATGATCCGGCTCGTTT
>Ga0156188_132_pt7 | contig 35663 bp, 36 predicted proteins | sample RifCSPlowO2_12_FD_107841 | JGI IMG/M metagenome (GOLD analysis project Ga0156188, IMG submission 107841) | candidate division WOR-1 bacterium RIFCSPLOWO2_12_FULL_45_9 | reverse complement strand
GTGGGGATCAACGCGCCTGTTAAGCGTATCGGCCTGCCAACAAAATTTATTGAACAAGCAAAAAGGTCAGAGCTGTTGGAAAGTTATGGCTTAACAGCCGAAGGGATTTATAAACAATGCTGACGGATATAGAAATCGCTCAGAGGTCAAAAATAAAAAATATAACGGATATCGCTGATAAAGCAGGGATTAAAACTTCTGAGATTGATCTCCATGGTTGTTACAAAGCAAAAATCAGTTTAAATGTTTTGAAAAGGCTGGCGGGTAAAAAAGATGGCAAATTAATTCTGGTGACAACGATGACGCCAACGCCGCGAGGAGAAGGAAAAACTACTATTACGATTGGTTTGGGCCAGGCTCTGAAAAAACTGGGTAAAAAAACCTTTATCTGTATCCGTGAACCTTCCTTGGGGCCGGTTATGGGGTTAAAGGGCGGAGCGGCCGGTGGCGGCTATTCTCAGGTTATTCCCATGGATGATATTAACCTTCACTTAACCGGGGATATGCATATGATAACTTCAGCGCATAATCTTTTGACCGCTATGCTATACAATCACATCCATCATGGGAATTATTTAAATATTGATGAAGATAGATTAGCCTGGCATCGGGTGATGGATATGAACGATCGTTCTTTACGCGGTATGTTTGCCATCACTGCTTCGTCGGAAGTCATGGCTATTTTGTGTTTAGCCAAGAGTGTCACTGATATGAAGCAAAGGCTTGGCCAAATTGTCATAGCTTATAACAAAAAAGGACAACCGGTTAGGGCCAGAGAGATTAAAGCCGAAGGGGCAATGACGTTGCTCTTGTGGCATGCGCTAAAACCCAATTTAGTTCAAACCTTGGAGGGTGGTCCTGCTTTTGTGCACGGTGGTCCTTTTGCCAATATTGCTCATGGTTGCAATAGTTTAATCGCGACGCGTATGGCCCTCAAACTTTCAGATTATGTGGTAACAGAAGCCGGCTTCGGCTCCGATCTGGGAGCCGAGAAATTTTTTAATATAAAATGTCGGGTTGGCGAATTAAAGCCTTCCGCCGTAGTTTTAGTCGTAACTAAACAGGCTGTAGATCGTCATGGTTATGCCAATGTTGCCAGGCATGTTGCGAACCTGAATAAATTTGGCGTGCCGATTGTTATTGCTGTAAATAAAAAGTTGGATGATTCTGATCATGAGATAGGAGAGATACTTGATCAATGTCAGGCAATGGGGGTGCGCTGTTTTGTTTCCGAAGTGTGGGCCAGGGGTGGGGAGGGTGGTAAAGCTTTGGCCGGTGAAGTTATTAAGTTGTGTGCTCATGATTCAAAGTTTCAATTCTTATACGACCTCGGTGTTTCTATCCGGGAGAAAATAGAAATAGTGGCCAGAGAAATCTATGGAGCCGATGAGGTTATTTTTACCAGAGAGGCAGAGCGGGATCTGGAAGTTTTACAACAAACAGGTTGTTCCAGGCTCTCTATTTGTGTTGCCAAGACGCAATATTCTCTGTCCGACGATAAAAATGCCTTTGGCAAGCCGGAAGGCTTTAAGCTTACTGTCAGAGAGCTAAAACCCTCAGCCGGCGCGGGTTTTGTGGTAGTGTACACGGGTGCTATACTGACAATGCCTGGGCTGCCTGAACATCCGGCTGCCGAGAATATGGATATTAGCGAAGACGGCAAGATTGTAGGGTTATTTTAATGATTGATCAAAAAAGAATAGAGGGAGCGATAAAAGAAATATTAAAGGCGGTCGGGGACGACCCAAACCGTTCCGGTATAAGGGATACACCCAAACGCGTCGCCGGAATGTACGCGGAGCTTTTTGCCGGCTTGCACAAAGATCCGTCCAAAGAGATTTCTATCTTTCACGAGGAAGACCACGAAGAGATGGTTATGGTCAAAGATATCCCTTTTTATTCCATGTGTGAGCATCATCTGATCCCATTTTTTGGCCGAGCTCATGTGGTTTATATCCCGACCTCTGGTAAAGTTACCGGGCTTTCTAAATTAGTGCGGGTGGTAGAGGGTTTTGCCAAACGGCCTCAGGTGCAGGAACGCTTGACCAGCCAGATCGCCGATTGTTTGATGAAAAAATTAAAGCCTCGCGGAGTATTTATTATTATTGAGGCCGAGCATCTTTGTATGTCGATGAGGGGAGTGAGGAAGCCGGGGGCGACGACGACAACTTCCGCGGTGCGCGGTGTTTTCCAGAAAAACGCCAAAACCCGCTCCGAAGCGCTGGCTCTTATTAAATCCTAATTATGCTGCAGCACTGGATCGCCGCCAATATGGTAGAAGGCGTTGGACCTGTAAAACTGAAAAAACTTTTAGAACAACATGGTTCTATTGTTGAAGTCTGCCAGGTTTTAAATGCCCCATTAGAAAAATCCCTGCAAGTAATTGATGAAGCCGCCAGAGATAACATAAAGATTCTTTCCCGGGAAGACGAAAATTATCCAGAATTATTAAAGAATATCTATGATCCCCCGCCGGTCTTGTTTATCAAAGGTGAGGTTGCTTCTTTGGCGGGGACAACCATTGCCATTGTCGGAACACGCCAGGCTTCGCGCTACGGCAAAGAAATCGCCCAAAAATTTGCTTTTGAACTTGCTTCACTTGGGCTAACTGTTGTTTCAGGCCTGGCCCTGGGCATTGATACCGCGGCGCATCAAGGCGCGTTAGAGGCAAAAGGAAAAACAATTGCCGTATTTGGTTGTGGGGTCGATTATATTTATCCTCCTTCAAATAGAGATTTAGCGAGGGAGATTGAATCTTCTGGCGCGCTTGTCTCAGAGTTTCCTTTGGGGACAGGAGTAGAAAAAGGGCACTTTCCCAGAAGAAATAGAATAATTTCCGGTCTATCTTTGGGTACGATTGTTGTTGAAGGGCATTATGATAGTGGGGCGATGATTACGGCCAAGTTTGCGCTGGACCAGGGGAGGGAAGTTTTTGCCGTTCCGGGCAACATAGAGCTTGACCAATCTAAAGGGCCGCACTGGTTGATTAAACAAGGAGCTAAGCTGGTTGAGACTGTTGATGATATTTTGGAAGAATTGAATTTGGTAAGGCAGGAAAAAATGTCAAATGACAGATGTTCCGCCTCTGGCGGATCAAATGAAGGTAGGGACTATTCTAATTTATCTTTGGATGAGCAGAAAATAGTTAAAACATTATCCCTCGAACCCAGGCATATTGATGATATTGCCCAAGCAACCTCACTCTCTACTCCCCAGGTTTCGAGCCTCTTAATGATGCTGGAGGTCAAGAAAATTCTTCGCCAGCTGCCCGGCAAAATGTTTGTGCTTTACCCCAACACCAAAAATTTTGGTGTTGGGGTTTACTAATTTCTCTATCCGGGATAAAATATAACTATTATGGTTCTCTTTTCCGAGATGTTTGTGTCAGAATTAAAAAATATACCTGTGGTTGACCGGCTGCAGGAGCCGATTGGCACGGCCAAAGACATAATCTTGACAGTTGGCGACGTTTTTCCCAAGATTACCGGGCTGCTGGTCAGGCTCAAGGATAAAAAAGAAGAAGCAGTCTTGTTAATGGGCGAAATTGACCTGATTGGCAAGCAGTTTGTGGCGACAAAATCAGTCAAAGACCGCATTGTTTTTGCCAGGCCGACCAGGAATGAATTGTTGCTGCGCCAGGATATTTTTGATAAACAGATTGTTGATACCGCCGGCGCCAGAGTTATCAGGGTCAATGATTTAAAATTAGGTAAAATTGACCAGGATGTCCGCCTGCTGGCGGCTGATGTCGGCTTAAAAGGTTTGCTCCGACGGTTGCGCTGGCTGCCATTTTTTGCTTCTATTTTTGGCCTTTTTAAAAAAGACATACCGGATATATTAATTGGTTGGGACCATGTCGAGTCGCTCAAAACCGGCCGGGCTACCGGCATGATCACCATCCCCTCAAAACATCTGCAGGATCTGCACCCGTCTGACATTGCCAATATTATCAGCCAGGTGCATTCAGAGGAAAAAACCGCTATTTTTACCTCTTTGTCTGAAAAAACCGCGGCCGAGGCGTTGCATGAGTTAGAACCCAAGATTCAAGCATTGCTTCTGTTGACGATTGACACGAAAAAGACCCTGAGCATTCTTGAAAAAATGCCGGTTGACGAAGTTGCAGACGTCCTGGGCGACTTGCCGCCGGAGAAAACGGATGAACTGCTGCGTCTCTTGCGGCCCAGAAAGAGCCAGGCAGTGAGCAGATTGCTCAAACACCCCGAAGAAACCGCGGGCGGTTTAATGACTACAGAATTTATGGCTGTGCCGGATACTTTGACAGTGGAACAAACCATTCAAAAGATGCGCGAATTGGCGCCGGACGCAGAAACAGCTTACTATATTTACGTGGTTAACAGCTCGGAAAATTTGGTAGGGATTTTATCTTTAAGGGAATTGATCGTTGCTTCTCCGGACAGGCTGATTTCAGAAATCATGATAAAAAAAGTTATTACTGTTGAGCCGGAAATGGATCAGCGGCAGGTGGCGCAAATTATTTCAAAATACAACCTGTTGGCTGTGCCGGTTGTGGATAAAGACAAGAGACTTGTAGGGATTGTTACTGTTTATGATGTGGTTGATTTTATCCTGCCGCCGATATCCAGGCGTAAAAGGCAAATGGTGGGTTAGTGAAAATAGTCAAGGGCTGGCGCAAAATCTGGCTCTTTTTAATGGTGCTGGGTCCGGGCATTATTACCTCTTTTGCCGACAATGACGCTGGCGGCATTACTACCTATTCGATTGCCGGATCGCATTACGGCTACAAACTGCTCTGGATTTTGGTGTTGATAACAATTGTCCTGGCGGTAGTCCAGGAAATGGCTGCTCGCCTGGGTGTGGTGACTGGCAAAGGCCTGGCTGACTTGATCCGCGAAGAATTCGGCGTAAGGTGGACGCTTTTTGCCATGACGGTCTTGCTGGTTGCCAATTCAGCCACCATTATTTCTAACTTTGCTGGTATCGCGGTTGGTTTCGGCATTCTGGGTATTGGCAAGGAGCTGTCGATTCCTATTGTCGGCTGCCTGATCTGGCTTTTGGTGCTTAAAGGTAATTACCGGCAGGTGGAGCGCATCTTTTTGCTTTTGTGTGTTGTGGCGTTCAGTTACGTGGTTTCTGGCTTGCGGGCCGGGCCAGAATGGGATTTGGCGTTTAAATCTTTGGTAACTCCAACTATTGAGTGGTCTGGTCATTATCTTTTCCTGCTGGTTGCCTTTATCGGCACAACAATCACACCCTGGATGCAGTTTTATTTGCAGGCTTCAGTCGTGGATAAAGGGATCAACATCAGACAATACAAATATGAGCGGCTGGAAGTGATGCTAGGCGCGTTTCTTACGAATCTTGTTTCGTTTTTTATTATCATTGCCTGTGCGGCCACTTTGTTCAAGCATGGCATACGCATTGAAACCGCCGGAGACGCTGCTCTGGCGCTTCAACCGTTTGCCGGTTCTTTCGCGGAAATCCTTTTTGCTTTTGGGCTGATCGGTGCTTCTGTGCTGACTTCAATCATTGTGCCGCTGTCAACTGCCTACGCGATCTGCGAAGCTTTTGGTTTTGAAAGCGGCCTAAGCCGTAAGTTTAAGGAAGCTCCGGCTTTTTACAGCCTCTACACAATTCTACTCACCCTGGGCGCGGCGCTGGTGCTGCTGCCAGGCATCTCTTTACTGTTTGTCATGTACATGGCGCAGGCCATCCAAGGTTTTTTACTGCCGATCATTTTGATCTTTATGCTGTTGCTGGTGAATAACAAGCGGTTGATGGGGCAGCACACAAACAGCAGGTTCTATAATATTGCGGTTTATCTGGTGGTGGCGATTATTGTGGCCGCTTCACTGGCGCTGATTTTTGCGAGATGACCGCTGATTATGCTATAATTATTCAGCCTCTGATGAAGAGACATTTATGTTTAAGAAGCTTTTGATCGCTAACCGTGGTGAGATTGCAGTTAGGGTTATCCGGGCTGCTAAGGAGCTGGGTATCCAAACGGTCGCGGCTTATTCGGAAGCGGATAAAGATTCCCTCCACGTAAAAATTGCCGATGAATCATATTGCATTGGCCCTCCAGCCCCCAGCAAAAGTTATCTCAATATTCCAAGCATCATTAGCGTAGCCGAAGTTGCCGGCGTTGATGCTATCCATCCCGGCTATGGCTTTTTATCAGAAAATGCCAAGTTTGTGGAGATCTGTGAGGCCAGCGGCATTAAATTTATTGGTCCGCCGATTGAGGCGATGCAAAAAATGGGTGATAAGGCCACAGCCAGGAAAACAATGGCTAAGGCTGGTGTGCCCATAGTTCCAGGTTCTGATGGTATTATCTCAGATGAGGCAGAAGCCAGGCGATTTGCCGATAAAATTGGCTATCCTGTTGCCATTAAAGCCACTGCTGGCGGCGGCGGCAGGGGGTTGCGGATTGCCTGGGATCAAGAGGAGTTTATCCATCTGATGAGGACGGCACGAGCCGAGGCCGAGGCCGCTTTTGGCAACCCCGAAGTCTATCTGGAAAAATACATTGAAGAGCCGCGCCATATCGAAGTGCAGATTTTAGCGGACCAACATCACAACGTTATCCACCTGGGAGAAAGAGATTGCTCCATCCAGCGCCGGCACCAGAAATTGGTTGAGGAGTGCCTGTCCCCGGCTGTTGACGATCGGACCAGGCGCAAATTGGGTGAAGCCGCAGTTAAAGCGGCCAGGGCAGTTAATTATTGCAGCGCCGGGACTGTTGAATTTCTTTTTGATAAGCATGGTAAGTTTTATTTTATGGAAATGAATACCAGAGTGCAAGTTGAGCATCCGGTGACTGAGATGGTCACCAATGTTGATATTATCAAGGAACAGATTATTATCGCTACCGGTGAAAAAATGCGGTTGCGTCAGGGAGATATTAAATTTCAAGGGCATGCGATTGAGTGCCGTGTAAATGCTGAAAATCACGAGAAGAGCTTTATGCCATCACCCGGTGTGATTAAGGTTTATCTGGCTCCCGGAGGGTTAGGCATTCGCGTAGATAGCCATGCTTACCCTGGATATGTGGTGCAGTCGCACTATGATTCTTTGATTGCCAAACTGATCTCCTGGGGTAAAGATAGAAATGAGGCTATTGCCAGGATGAAGAGGGCGCTGGACGAATATGTGATAGATGGCATCCATACCACCATTCCTTTTCATTTAAAAGTTTTGAGTAATGAAGCCTTCCGCCGCGGCGAAGTTACCACCAGGTTTATCGAAGACCACTTTGGCGTGGAAAAATAGATGGGCAAACGCAACACCTCGCGCCGTTTAGCCATGCAGGCCCTGTATCAGGCAGACATGGCCGGCGAAGACATTGAAACCGCTCTGGACAATATCGCCCAGTCCGATGAATTTATAGAAGAAACAATAAGTTTTGCCAAAAAATTGGCCAGGGGAGCCTGGCAGGACCGAAATGAGCTGGATAAAAGCATTGCCGGTTTATCTGTAGACTGGCCCCTGGACCGCATCGGCAAAGTAGACCGCAGCATCCTGCGCCTGGCCATCCAGGAATTAAGGATGAAAGAAACCCCGGTTTCAGTGGTCATCAACGAAGCAGTGGAAATCGCCAAAAAATATTCCGGCGCCGAAGCGGCTAAATTCATTAACGGCATCCTCGGCGCCTATGTACGCCAGCTGCCTTAAGCCAGCCGTTGACTTTACTTGAGGAGGCTGATTATAATGTCGGCCAGATCAGGGAAAAAGGAGGAAAAACATGTCAAAGCCAATGATTATGGTGGTTGATGATGATAAAGGGGTAGCCGATGAGATTGCGGAGACGCTTCGCGAAACAGGGAAATATGATCTGATTACAGCCTATTCAGCCAAAGAAGCGCTGGAGCATCTGGCAAAAAACAAGATCATGATGGGGATAGGGGGAAACCGGGTCAGCTTGATTTTTCTTGACATTAAGATGGCGGAAATGGATGGTCTGCAATTCTTAGAAAAGATACGCAAAGATTATGATGAAAGTATTGGCGTTTGCATGTTGACGGCCTATGAGGACACGGAAAAATGGGAGCGTGCCACTTCTGGCCTGGTGATCAATTATTTGCACAAGCCGTTTGACGAAGCAAAAGTGCTTGCAACGGCTGATGATTATTTTGCCGGCAAAGAGGTGCAAATGACCCTCAAAACTTTTGAAGAGCATATGGCGAAAAGGGACGAATTTAAAAAGTCAGATAAAGATTGACGCTGCTCATCATTTTGCTCGTATTTACCACCACACCCTCAAAGGATGTGGTGGTTTACTGCAAATATTTCCCCCTCCCGTTATTCATCGTCTAACAGGAAGCGGGATTTTCCGCCAAAGGCGGATCTGCCTCCGGCATGACTACAATATTCCTCAGCCCATTTTGTGTCATTATCGCAGATTTTCTGCCCCCCTAAAACCTGAAATTTTATTGTTATTATAGGGATAAAAGAGTAGAATGGGAGCTGTAAATTCTATGAGAATTGCGATTACCGGAGCAACTGGATTGCTGGGCAGACACCTGCTTTTTGAGGTGTTGGAGAAGAATTTCGACCAGCTTGAAAATTTGGAAGTTATCCTTTTCGGCAGACCGCAAAATGGAATTAGTCTCAAAGATCGTTTCGACCATATAGTAAGTGAGGGAATCGCTGATTATCTTAAGGGCGGCAAAGAAGATCGGGAAGAAATAAAAAAGAGGGTAGATAAGCGTCTCGTTTTTATCCCGTTTGATCTGACCAGATATAAGTTAGGATTATTCCCGGAAGTTGTTCAGTACCTGCAAAAGTGTAAAATAGATTATTTTTTCCACGCAGCGGCGCTCTCTGATTTTCGAAATTCTCCCAAAATAACAGCCATGCTATTTAATACTAATTTAGACGGGACAAAGAGAATTTTGGATTTGATTAAAGATCTGCAGATCGGAGAATTTGTTTATACCGGGTCAGCTTATTCGGCGGGTTTTGTTGAAGGAGGGGTTTCGCCTGATTTTATTAATACTTCCGGAAAGTTTAGGAACCCCTATGAGCGCTCAAAATTAGAAGCAGAAATATCTATTGTGCAGTTTGCCAGGGAACACAATCTTAGGTACAGGATCTTTAGGTTAACGGGAATCGGCGGCAGGCTGTTGATTGAGCCAATCGGTAAAATAACAAAATATGATATCTTTTATGGATGGGCGCTTTTCTTTTTTAGACAAAAAATGAAGCGCGTAAAAGATATCGCAAACATATATGCAGAGAGAGTGGAAATGCCAATCCGGATCAAGGTCAATCTTCGCGGAGGGATGAACGTTGTCCCTGTGGATTATGCGGCTAAAGTTATTTATGCCGCCAGCCTTCACAACGATGAACATTCTCATTACCATCTGGTAAATGATATTGATATCCCCAATGCCGAGCATGTAAAGATCATGCTTGAGGCATTAAATATCCATGGCTGGACGCTGGTTGAAAAAGAGCCCCGGGATAAAAATCCGCTGGAGTTATTGTATTATAGAAGCGTTGGAAATATTTTTACTCCTTACGTTGCTACCGGACCTGTTAAATATAATAACAGCAACTTAGCCGGTTTGCATAAAAAAATAGGGTATAATTGCCCGCCCATGGATGAAAAGAATTTTAAAAAACTAATTCATTATGCTAAGAACAAATATTTTGACTCTTTAGCTGTTTGAGGAGGTGTTTTCTTTTATGTCGCAGAATTTGCCGGAAAAATATTATCGAGAAGATTTTAGGGCTCATTTAGCAGATACTTCATGCTATGGCAATGTTTTTTATCTGATATACCATAAATGGGTGGCAACAGCAAAAGAAAACTTCTTTCTAAAAAAAGTAGAAGGGTTTACTAATCTGCTGCAGCAACATGGCATCAAAATGCTGGTGTTTGAAAGTTCCTTAAAACTATTTAGAGAATTGCATTTACACGACAAAGTTTCTGTATATATTCATTGCCCGATACTAAAGAAAATGAAGGCACATCTTAAATATATTCTTGTCGACGGGGAAGGACAAAAAATTGCGGAAGCAGAAAACAAATTGGCTTTTGTTGATCGAGGTGGTAAAATAATTCCAATTCCGGAAGTGGTTTTTCAAGCGCTTGAAACGATAAGGGGATAAGGTGTGAATTTTTTTTCCGTCTTTTCTTTGTTAAACGGAGCCCTAAATCTCTCTCTTGGTTTGATAGTCTTTTTCAGGAAGTCTTTGACTGCTGAAAAAATATTATTCTTCCTTTTCACGCTGTCTATTTTCATTTGGAATATCGGTTATGCCCTAATGTACCGTGCCGCGGATTTGTCCCGGGCCCTCTCATATGCCAAATTAGGGACTCTGGGCATCATTCTTATCCCATTGTTCGCCAATTTGTTTGTTGTAAATGTGCTTGAGAAAAAAGAGCGCCTGTTTACTGCGGTCACATTTATTTATGCTTCAATGCTTGTCTGGTTGTTGGTTACTAATGGTTTTTATTCTTCTGTTAATAGTTATAGTTGGGGCAATTATCCGGTTGCTGACGGTTATAACTATTTAAATATTATTTTCTTTGTTTTTTTATTTTTAAAAATATCATTTCAATTGGGGCATGAAATTTTTATTGTTTCTGGTGCAGACAGGCTGAAGATGTTGTATCTAATGGTAGCTTTTGCCATAGGTTTTTTTGGCTTTATAGATTGGATCCCGAACTACTATTCAAATTTTTATCCGATCGCATTTTTCTTGTCTTCGAGCTGGGTTTTTATTTTGGCCTACGCTATCACCAAACATCGACTCATGAATATTTCCGTCATCATCAGCAAAACCCTGGCCTGGGTGCTGACGATCTTTTTCCTCGGCTCTGTTTATGCCGCCATGGTCTGGTTACACTTGAGTTTCATCTCTTCCCAAATCACCGCTGTTTTCTTTGCCGTGACAATTATCTACGGGATTATTGTCGGCAATACTTTTCAGCGCGTCAGGCTGTTCCTGCAAACTACCGCAGATAAGGCTTTTGTCAAAGGCTGGTACGATTTTCCCGTCGTGGTCAGGAAAGCCGCCTCCAGTCTGGGCCGGGCCCTCACCAGGCAGGATATCGTCAAAGCCATCCAGCCGATTCTCCTTGATGATCTCGATATTGCCCAATTGCAAATCTATTTCTTTGACGAAAGCAATAAAAAATATCTGGAGTGGGACCCGGAAGCAGAAACTTTTAACAATAAAACAGTTGATAGCAGCCTGCTAGCCAGAATCCTCGACAGAAAAGATGTGGTGCGCCTAGAAAATGGATTGGGCGTGCCAGCCTTTGCTGGCAATGACCTGGCGGCCATCATCCTGCTGGGCAAAAAACGATCAGAAGACGAATATACTGATGATGATCTGGAGCTTTTCAGGACTATTGGTGATTATACAGCCATTGCCCTGGAATATATTGTTAAACCGTACGAAGAAGTTAAAACAAAATTCGAAGCCACCCGGTCAAAATTGGTGGAAGCGGAGAAAAATCTGGAGCGCGCCCAGCGGCTTTCGTCGCTTGGCCGGATCATCGCCGAAGTCGCTCACGAAATCAGGAATCCTTTAACCGTGATCAATTCCAGGGCGCAGAAAATAAAGAGGAAAAACAGCGACCCGGCTTATGTTTCGGAATCCGCTGATTTGATGCTGCAAAACTGCGAGCAAATCAAGAAAGTTGCCGCAAAAATGTACACGCTGAGTCAGCCGCAAAAATACGAGCTGGCAGGCGTTGATACCGGAGAAGTCATCAATAAAGCCCTTGAGGCCATGTCGCCAGCCAGCGATATAAAAACAATCAAAGGGCTTAACGCGGCCGCACTTGTCATGGGGAACAAAGAGGACCTGACCAGAGTATTCATTAATCTTTTTACCAACGCTTATGACGCTATGCGGGAAAAAGGCGGAACGCTAAAGATCCAAACACAGGAGATTAAGCAAAATGAAGCTAATTATGTCAAAATCGAGGTCAGCGATACGGGCCGCGGCATTGCTAAAGAGGTCCTGCCCGAAGTTTTTGAACCGTTTTTTACGACCAAGTTTGGCAAGCTGGAGGAACGGATGGGGTTTGGTCTGACCATTTGCCATGACATCGTATGCACCAAACACTCCGGGAGCATCAACGTCGAAAGCGCTCCTGGAAAAGGGACAAAGTTTACAATTCTTTTGCCGGCGCAGAAGTAACCGCCCGCCTGATTGTTTTTCCGCCAGACATATGGTATATTTGTAAACTGTGTTTACCGGAATTATTGAAGAAATCGGGATTATTGCTTCGATTATCAGAGCCGCACAATCTGGCCGGTTGACTCTCTCTGCCAGCAAATCTTTTGCCGCGCTTAAAACAGGAGAGAGCATTGCTGTTAATGGTGTTTGTTTGACTGTTACCAATGTGCGGCGCAACTTTGTTGAATTTGACCTGTCGGCTGAAACCTTTCGCAAAACCAACTTCCAGGACCTGAAAGTGGGCGATAAAGTTAATTTAGAAAAAGCCCTGCTAATGGCCAACCGCTTGGGCGGCCACCTGGTCATGGGCCACGTTGACGGGGTAGGCGAAATCAAGAAAAAAATAAACCTGGGCGCTGGTTTTGAGCTTCATCTTTCCGTGCCGAGCGAGCTATTGCGTTATATGGTGCCCAAGGGCTCGATAGCTCTGGATGGGATCAGTTTAACCATTACCGACTTGCGGGATGAATTATCGGTTGTGTCGGTTATTCCTCACACAGCCAAAACAACTACTTTGGGAGAAAAAAGAATCGGCGATCGGGTCAATCTTGAAGTTGATATCCTGTCAAAATATATTGAAAAACATTTGCGTGGAGAAGTCTCTAAGGGGATCAATGATGACATGTTGGCCAGGGTTGGGTTTCTGCCCATGGGCTGGATTGAGAATTAAACTAAAAATTTAAAATGCAAAGTTCAAAAATAATGTTCAATAATATAGCAGAGGCAATCAGGGCCATACAGAATGGCAAGATGGTTGTTGTGGTGGATGATCAGGACCGTGAGAACGAGGGGGACCTGGTGCTGGCCGCAGAAAAGGTTACACCGGAAGCAATTAACTTTATGATCAGTTATGGCCGCGGCTTGGTTTGTGTCCCTATGACTGATGAAAGATTGAACGATCTTGATCTTCCCCAGATGGTGGAATATAACCGCGAAGCCATGAAGACAGCTTTTACTGTTTCTGTTGACGCCCAGATTAAACATGGGGTGACAACCGGTATTTCAGCGGCTGATCGGGCTAGAACTATTGAAGTTTTAATCAATCCAAAATCAAATAAGGCTGATCTGGTTAAACCAGGGCATGTTTTTCCGCTCAGGGTGAGCGAGGGTGGAGTTTTAAAAAGAGCCGGCCATACTGAAGCGGCGGTGGATATGGCTCGTCTGGCCGGGCTTTATCCTGCGGCGGTTATTTGCGAAATAATCAATGCTGACGGCGCCATGGCCAGAACGTCGGAGTTAGTCGCTTTTGCCAAACGGCACCATTTGAAAGTAATCTCAATTGCTGATTTGATTTCCTATCGTACGAAGAAAGAAAAGTTGATCTTGAGAGTCTCGACTTCAAAACTCCCGACTAAACATGGAGAGTTTACCGCTTATGGCTATGAGGATTTATTAACCGGGGATCATCACGTGGCGCTGGTTAAGGGGAAGGTGGCCGGCAAGAAAAACGTACTAGTTCGTGTTCATTCTGAATGCCTGACCGGTGATGTGTTTGGTTCGCTGCGCTGTGATTGTGGGGAGCAGCTTTGTCGAGCAATGGAAAAAATTGAGTTTTGCGGACAGGGCGTGATTCTCTATATGCGGCAGGAGGGGCGAGGGATTGGCTTAGCGGAGAAACTTCGTGCCTATGAAGTTCAGGATGTTGGACTGGATACTGTTGAAGCCAACCGGGCTCTTGGTTATCCAGCTGATTTGCGAAATTACGGTATCGGAGCGCAGATCCTGGTCGACCTGGGCCTTTCGACTATTCGTTTAATTACTAATAATCCGAAAAAACTGGTAGGTTTGAAAGGCTTCAAACTAAAAGTTGTAGAAAGAATACCGTTGGAAATTGAGCCTAATAAGCATAATGTATTTTATTTACGGACCAAACAAAAAAAACTTGGGCATATTTTAAGGGAGGTGTCGAAAAATGGTAAAAGTAATCGAAGGCAAGCTGGACGCAAGTAAATTAAAAATTGGTATCGTTGTTTCGCGCTTTAATGAATTGGTTTCCAAAGGTTTGTTGGATGGGGCCGTGGATTGTTTAAAACGCCACGGGGCTAAGGAAGCCGAGATCACTGTAGTTTGGGTTCCGGGTGCTTTTGAAATGCCGTTGATTGTCAAGAAAATTGCCAAAAAATTTAACGCGGTTATCTGTCTGGGTGCGATTATTCGCGGCGGCACGCCACATTTTGAATATGTGGCTTCTGAAGCAGCCAAGGGCATTGCCCAGGTTTCTCTGGACACAGGTGTCCCTGTTATTTTTGGTGTATTGACCACAGATAATCTTGAGCAGGCGCTCGAGCGAGCCGGCGTTAAAGCTGGCAATAAAGGGTTTACGGCAGCTTTATCCGCAATTGAGCTGGCCAACCTGGATGAGGAGTTGTAAACTTTGGCCAAAGTAGTATTAGAGAATGTAACCAAGCGTTTTGATGATGTCGTGGCGGTGCAGAATGTAAATTTGGAGATTAAAGATCAGGAATTTATGGTGCTGGTCGGGCCTTCCGGTTGTGGTAAAACTACAACCCTGCGTATGGTCGCCGGTCTCGAAGAAATTTCCGAAGGTAAAATTTATATTGGCGATCGACTGATAAATGATGTTCCGCCTAAAGACCGTGATATTGCTATGGTCTTTCAGAATTATGCTCTTTATCCACACATGAAGGTTTACGATAATATGGCTTTTGGCTTAAAGCTGCATAAAATACCCAAGAAAGAAATCGCGGAACGGGTAAATGATACAGCTAACACTTTAGGCTTAACCAAGTTTTTGGATCGTTATCCCAAGCAGCTTTCCGGAGGACAAAAGCAGCGAGTGGCTGTGGGCCGGGCGATTGTCAGGCGGCCATCAGTATTTCTAATGGATGAACCGCTGTCAAACCTGGACGCGAAATTGAGGGTCCAAATGCGGGCCGAGCTACAGCGCTTGCATAGGACGCTAAAAGCGACAGTGATTTATGTAACCCATGACCAGGTGGAGGCTATGACCTTGGGCCAGCGAGTTTCGGTTATTTTAAATGGCGAGCTGCAGCAGGTAGACGCGCCCCTCACAGTATACAGCAAGCCGAAAAACAGCTTTGTTGCCGGCTTTATCGGCAGCCCGCCCATGAACTTTATTAATGGGACGGTTCTTAAAAAAGATGATAGCCTTTATGTTTTTGAGTGTGAGAGTTTTAAGATGGATGTTCCTGCTGAGGTAGGTTATCTGCTTAGCGATTATGTGGGTAAGCAGGCTGTTTTTGGTATTCGTCCCGAAAATATTTGGGATATCCCTTCTTCAAACTGGATTGATAAAAGATTTATTTTGGAAGGTACTGTTGATTTTCGTGAAATTATCGGTTCCGAAACCTATTTATATGTCCATGTCGGTAAAGTCCCCCTGGTGGCCCGGGTAGGTGGAATGTGCGATGTAAAAACTGGGAGTAAATTTGAAGTAGGGATTAACTTGAACAAACTGCACTTTTTTGATCCGGTCAGCCAAATAGCCATTATTTAGTTTTGATGGCCCAAAAAACAATTTTATTTATCTCCAACGGCTTTGCCGAGGATTTGGTCGGAGCCAGACTTGTTCGTGAACTCTCCCCTCAATTTAATTTTCTGGCAATACCTATTGTTGGAGAGGGTAGGCCTTACAGAGAGGCCGGGGTTGAAATAATTGGGCCGTGTTGGGACCTGCCCAGCCGCGGTATTGCCTACGGGTCCGAGTTTAATCTGAAAGCGGAGATTAAAGCCGGGGCGATTCAGCTTTACTGGGGTAAAATCAGAGCCCTGCTCAAAAATCGGCGGCAGGTTGATCTGGTGGTGGGGGTCGGAGACTATTTAAGCGTTTTGGTCTCTGGTTTGTTTATCAGGAAGCCAATCGTTTACTTGTGGGTAACCCTGTCGCATTTTGATGTAGCGGCCAAATATTTTTTAAAAAAGTATGCTGTCATGATATTCTCCAGGTGGGCGAGCTGGACTCATCTGCCGGAATTCAAAGTTGAATTTCTGGGTAATCCTCATATGGATACTTTTGAGATTACCGGAAATGATTTTGGTCTTGATAAAAGTCTTAAGACTGTCGGGATTTTACCGGGCAGCCGTCAGCCTGCGTATAATAACCTGCCTATTTTAAAAGAGATAATTAAGTTGATTTTAGCCAGGACTAAAGTTAATTTTGTTTTTGGTTTGAGTCCGCGAATTGACCGGGCGGAATTTGAAACAATCGAAGGTGTCAGCCTAAGTTATAAATTTGGTGATGTTTTAGCCGTGTCCGATTTAGTTCTGGGGTTGGCGGGGACAGGAAATGAGCAGGCGGCTGGCCTGGGTAAACCAATTGTCACTTTTTGGGGTGGGGGGCCATCACGAGAGGAAGAGTTGGTCAAGGGCCATGCCAGAGCTTTTTTAAAAGGTGCAGCGGAGGTCTTGCCGCCGGAGCCAAATTTAGTTGCGAATACTATCTTGTCACTTTTAGCTAACTCGGCTAAAATGGGGGAAATGGGCAGGCGGGGTCAAGAGATTAATGGCGGTCGGGGATCAACCAAATTGATTGCGGAAAGGATTGAGCAATGGCTGAAGAGCAATTAATATTTGATAAAAGTAAATCGGGGCGGCGAGCTTTTTCTTTACCTGATCTGGATGTTCCTCAGGCAGATGTGGCCAAGCTTATTCCTCAAGAGATGCTTCGTGATAACCTAAACCTGCCTGAACTTTCCGAAGTAGATGTGGTGCGGCATTTTACCAATCTTTCCAGAAAAAACTTTGGTGTTGATTCTGGTTTTTATCCGCTGGGTTCCTGTACCATGAAGTATAATCCCAAAGTTAATGAGGAAGTGGCTAAACTTTCCGGGTTTACTAATATTCATCCTTATCAATCTGAAGACGAGATACAAGGGATACTTGAGCTGCTTTATGATTTTGAGCAATATTTATGTGCCATTTTTGGCTATGAAGCTTTTACTTTTCAGCCGGCGGCCGGCGCGCATGGTGAATTAACCGCATTGTTGATGATTAAGGCGTATCAACCCAGGGAAAGGCACAAAATAATCATACCAGACTCCAGCCATGGAACTAATCCCGCCTCGGTGAGTTTAGTCAATTATGGAACTGTTGTGGTTAAATCTGATGCTCGGGGCAATGTTGACCTTGATTCCCTGCGTCGAGCTGTTGGAGACGATACAGCCGGGATTATGTTAACCAATCCTAATACTTTGGGTCTTTTTGACGAGCATATCCTGGATGTCGCGGATATTGTCCATAAGGCTGGCGGTTTGCTTTATTACGATGGAGCCAATGCCAATGCCCTGTTGGGCGTTTGCCGGCCGGCGGATCTGGGTTTTGATATTGCCCATTTTAACCTGCATAAAACATTTTCAACTCCGCATGGTTGTGGTGGGCCGGGGTCCGGCCCTGTTGGTGCCAGTAAGAAACTTGAGCCGTTTCTTCCTGTGCCAAGAATTGTTAAAGATAATTCTCGTTACTCGTTACTCGTTACTCGTTACCCTAAGTCTATTGGCAAAGTTCACTCTTTCTACGGCAATATCAATGTGATTATCAAAGCTTACGCGTACGTTCGTTCATTAGGCGCCGCAGGCCTCAAAGAAGTGGCTGAAAATGCGGTTTTAAACGCCAATTATGTGATGAATAAGCTTAAAGAATACTATTATTTGCCTTATGATCGGATCTGCCAGCATGAATTTGTGATTTCCGCCAAGTGGCAGAAGGAGAAGTATGGGGTTAGGGCTCTGGATATTGCCAAGCGTTTACTTGATTACGGTTTTCATCCGCCGACAATTTACTTTCCCTTGATTGTTGAAGAAGCCCTGATGATCGAGCCGACCGAAACTGAATCAAGGGAAACTCTGGATTCATTTTGCGATGCAATGATCGCGATTGCCAGGGAATGTGAGACTAATCCTGAACTCGTTAAAACTGCTCCGCATACGACTCCCGTGAAAAGGCTGGATGAAGCTAAAGCAGCTCGAGAGCTGAATCTGAGATGGAAAACTGGCGCCTAGAGGTCTCTCCAAAACAAACCGGGCGCTCCAATATGCACACCGACCTCCAGATGTTCTCTGTTTTTGAAGAAGGAAATATTGCCCCAACCTTGCGCATCTATTCCTGGCAGCCCAGGTGTATTACTGTCGGATATGGCCAGAAACTTGAAAAACAGATTGATCTTGAAAAGGCACAACAATTAGGTTGGGATGTTATTCAGCGACCAACCGGTGGCGGGATTGTCTTTCACAATGAGGCAGAAGTTACCTACTCTTTAGTTATGGCTATGAACGATCCAATTTTACCGAAAGGACTTGTCCCTGCTTATAAAAAAATATCTGAGGCGGTTGTGGCCGCGTTAAATTATTTAGGCATAAAGGCTGGAATGGCGAAAATACAGGATTTAGAACGTAGAGCGTCAAACGACGGCTTGTGCTTTTCATACCCGGCTGAATATGAGATAGTTGTTGGTAGCAAAAAGATTGTGGGCAGTGCGCAGAAGAGAGGGCAAAGGGCTTTGCTTCAGCAAGGTTCTATCTTTGTAAGGAAGAATGACCCAAAAGTGTTTTCGGTTTTGAAGAACGATTGCGGTATAGAAAATTCTGTAAGTGTCGAAGAGCTTCTTGGCCGCGCAGTTGGGTTTGACGCACTATGTAAGGCGCTAAAGCAGGGGTTCCAGGAATGTTTAGATATATAATTCAAAAATCTCTATTTGTAAGTTTTATGTTATTAGTTTTAATTGTTAAGTCTGGCTTTGCTGCGACTTGGCTGGATCCCTCTCTCAGGTGGAAAACCATCGAAACGCCCCATTTTTCCATCCATTACCACGAGCAAATAGAACGAATTGCTAATAGGTTTGCGCCTGTGGCTGAAGAGGTGCACCAGAAGCTAGTCCCATTTATGAAATATCAATCGGACATTAAGATACAAGTTGTGTTGATCGATACTGTCGATTATGGCAATGGCTACGCTACTGTCTTCCCGGATCCCAGGGTTACATTGTATTTAACCGATTGGTCGACCAATCTTAATCCTTCCAAATATGACCAGTGGCTGAAGTTTGTTTTTACGCATGAATACACCCATGTTTTGCATTTAGACATGGCGGAAGGCTTAGCCGCTTTGCCGCGCAAAATTTTTGGCCGCATAATTGTGCCCAACGCGTTATCTCCCAGCTTTATGCTGGAGGGTGTGGCCACTTATTCTGAAACCAAAAATGAAAGATGGGGCAGGGGTGATGATCCGCATTGGGATATGATGATGCGCATGGACGTGCTGGAGAATAAGATTAAAACGCTGGACCAGGCGTCTGTCGATACAGTGAACTGGCCGGATGGACATTTGCGTTATATTTATGGAGTCGAGTTTCTACAGTATTTGTCGGACACTTATGGAGAAGAGCGCCTGATTAAATTTTTCCATATTTTTGGCAACTATGTGGGGACTTCCGGGATAGATGGAGCGTTTTATGCTTTATATGGTAAAACATTGTCCGGACTTTGGTCTGATTGGTTGTTTTATCTTCATGACAAGTATGAACGACAAAAGCAAGGCCTGGGTGAATTAACCCGGCCTGGACTTATTACTGGTTCGGGTTACCATAATTTGAAGCCAAAATGGGACAAGAATTCCCGCCTGATATATTATCAACAACAAAATGCCGATGATTATCCCGGAATTAGAGTGGTCGATCCCCAAACTGGAGAGGACAAGAAGATTATTGAAGCTTCGGTTTTTGCCGGCAACTTATCTTTTGATCCGAATGGGCAGGAGCTTCTTTTTATTAAGAGCGATAATTTTGATAATTACTATACGTATAGCGATATTTGTTCTCTTGATCTGGCGACCAAGCAGCTTAAACAATTAACCAAAGGGAAGAGGGTAACTGATGCCGATCTTGCGCCGGATGGAAAATGGATTGTGTTTGTTGAGAATAACCTGGGAACAAAAACCTTGAAAATGATAACTGGTGGTGGGGTGGACGAAGTCGTGGTGTTGAGCCCGGAAGCGGAGGTGCAATACTTTTCACCGCGCTGGACCCCGGACGGTACGAAATTCGCGGTGGCTAAGTGGACACCGGGTGGCCAGCAGAAGATTTATCTGGTGAGCCCACAGACCGGGATTCAAAGACGCTTAATTGAGGGAGATGACTCCGCCGAGTCTAATCCAACATTTTCTCCGGATGGCAGGTATCTGTTCTTTGATTCTGACCACAGCGGGATTGTTAACCTTTATGCCTATGCTTTAGACTCAAAACAGTTGTTTCAGGTAACCAATGTCCTTGGCGGAGCCATGATGCCTGATGTTTCACCTGATGGCAAGAAGCTTGCCTATGTCTCTTATTCTTCCAATGGATATGATCTTGCGGTGCTGGCTGTTGAGCAGACTAAGTGGAAAGAAATTGTTAAGGAACCTGGGGTTATAAGGAGCCGCGCCGTGCCTTTGCTGGTTCCGCCAAAGAATTACGAAGTACATGATTACAACCCATTGCCCGGTTTGCTGCCCAAGTCCTGGTTGCCGGTTAGTTACACCAATGAGAACGGGTCGCAATCAAGCGTCTATCTCTGGGGATCTGATATTCTGGGCCAGCATCAATATAATTTGCAATATGGTTATGATTTTAAGGCCAATAGGCCAGGGTACGAACTCCTTTATACAAACAATCAATTCTTGCCTCAGTTAACGCTGCGGCTTTCTGAGACTGCCGCTGCTTACGCCTGGGAAAGCGCAACGCTATGGCTGAGAAATACCTATGGTCAAGTTTCTGTCTCCTTATATGATAATCGCGTTTTTAGTGAATGGGACCGGCAGGTTGTATCTGTGGGCTATGAACAGACTAATATTACCAATATTACTTCCATAACTGCTTATACTACGAAGCCGAGCTTAGGCAACATCAATGGAGCTTTTGTCGCGTGGCGTTACCATAATACGCGCAAGTATAGGAAATCTATCAGCTATGAAGATGGGATTGATCTTACCGCGCGGGTCACATCAAATTCCAGGAGTCTAGGCAGTGACTATGCTTATACAACTTATAGTGCTAATTTAGCCTCATATTTTAAAATGCCAGGACCGCATCATGTTTTAACTCCAACCCTGTATGGGTTTTACAGTAGTGGGGAGCAGCTTGCTCAGAGTAATTTTTCCTGGAACTCTTTGCCTGTCCGCGGTTACTCCGGCACCAGTTTACAGGGCAACAAAGGTGTTTCTTTGATTACCGAATATCGTTTTCCAATAGGTTATGTGGAAAGGACTGTTTTATATAACTCCACTTTTTTGGATCGCATCTGGGGAGATGTTTTTGTGGATGTGGGTGGCGCGACTTTTTCTCCTCCTGGGAGCTTAAATTTAAAACGAAGCTATGGGGCAGAGTTTAATATGAATACTTTGCTGGCCGGTTATTTCTATTTAACCTCAACCATTGGTTATGTTAATGGGGTGGACGCGGGCGGGGAAGAAAAATTCTACTTTAGATTTAGCATGTAAGGCGCCTACTCCTAACTTCTGATTTAGAAGCTCCGGAAGCTTACAAAGATATCCGCACGTTGACGTAACTATTTATTATGCCCAAAAAACCGCGATTGTTTCCTTTAAAAACAATAAGGTTGGCGTTGAGTGTTTTTTGGTCAAAGTGCTTGCCGCCTGATTCCGTTTGTCGGGCGCAGAATTGGAAAATTTCATCCAAAGCAGCAACGATATCATTTGGATTATTGTATGATTGTTTTGCCGCTTCGTGTATATCTTCTGTTGTTACGGGTAAACGCCTTATCGTGGCTACGCTCCTGGCAGCCGCGAGAGATTCTTTTGCCATGGCCTCGTTGCCACAAGCTTGAATACGCGTCTTATATTTTTCTGATAGAAGTAAAAGTGCTTTTGCTTCCGGAGCTAAAGAAATTAATTCTTTAGCCACTTCTAACGCAAAAAAGGCATCATTAAAAACATCAATAACGCCAGCCAGGTGATCTTTTATAGTGAAGTTTGAGGTCTTAAGATAATTGGCGCCAAGAAGCAGATATTTGGCCGCTTTTTGTGGGGAGAGCTTTTCTAAATAGGCAGCTGTTTTTACGCAGCAGTTCTTTTTGACCGAACCGCCGCTAGCATACCTAGATTCAAAAAGTGTGTCCAGGGCAGAGGCAATTAATGGGTGCCGCACCCGCCGAAGCGTGCCAATGGGTAATGTTCTATTTAATATTAAGCCCATGATTAAATCCCTGTACTGTTTTCGACATATATTACAAAAATTTCACATTTTGTGTGATAAAATATAATCGAAATGAAAGAATTTAAAGAAGCTATGTTTTATGAAAGACTTGAGGAAGAAAAAGTTGAATGCACCCTTTGCCCACACTATTGTAAAGTCGCCCCGGGGAAGACCGGAATATGTGGGGTCAGGCAGAATATTGATGGCCAACTTGTTTCTTTGATCTATGCCAAAGCCTCATCAATTGCCGTTGATCCGATTGAAAAGAAACCCCTGTGTCATTTTCATCCTGGTTCCAAAGTATTGTCTCTTGGTTCCTACGGCTGCAATATGAAGTGCGGTTTTTGCCAGAACTGGCGGATTGCCCATAAGAATTTTGCCAGGGATCAGGGGTTAGTATATGAAGAGGTTTCTCCTGAAAGGGTCGTTCAAATGGCAAAAGAAACAGGCTCGCAAGGAATTGCCTGGACCTATAATGAGCCGACCATCTGGTTTGAGTATACTTTTGACTCCGCTATCCTGGCAAAAAAAGCCGGCCTATACACTGTTTACGTGACCAATGGTTATATTACTGAGCCGGCCCTGGATAAGATCGGCCCGTATCTCGATGCTTATTCAGTAGACCTTAAGTCTTTTAGTAATGAATTTTACCAAAAAGTATGCAAGATAAAAGATTTTATGCCAGTCTTAACTGCTATTTAACGCGCCAGGAAAAAATGGCAAATGCATGTTGAAATAACAACATTGCTGATTCCAACTAAGAATGATTCTGAAGCTGAGCTAAAGCAGATCGCTGATTGGATTGTTAAACATGTTGGCCTGGAAACTCCCTGGCATGTTTCAAGGTTTATTCCTTATCTGTAGTTTAGTCACCTGTTGCCAACGCCGGAAGCAACCTTGATAAAAGCTAAAGAAATTGGCCAAAAAGCCGGTCTAAAATATGTTCACATTGGCAATGTGCCGGGACTTACTTAGGTTTTTTGATCGGCGACCAGACAGAGACAGCCACAATTGCCAGGAGTAAAATAACGGTCATGGCAAATTTATAGTTATTTACCGTATGCTTTACCTTATGGCCCTGTTTGCTGATCAAGATTTCTGTGGCGTGGATGTCCAAATCGCCGCCGTGTTGAGGGCAGGCGCGGTGGAATTGTCCGGCAACCTTAACTGTGTCGCCAATGTGTGTATAATCACCGACGTAACTAATTTTCTCCGCCGCTTGTTTGTTTGTCCAGACGCCGATAGCCTGCGCGCCGTCATTAATATTTAACCAGGCAAAATCACCCCTGATCATGACATCGCCGACAACTTCTCCGGTAAATTCAATCGTCCGGCCATCATAAATATGCGCCTTGGCTATCAAGTCATTGCTCGATACCGCAGCGGCCGCGGCACAGTTGCCAAGTAACAAAAAGCAAAACATTATTAATGATAAGTTTTTCAATGGCTTTTCCCTCTGGCTCCTGTCAAGCGGGCAAAGACCAAACCGAACAAGATAAAAATAGACATGAATTCAAGGCGCCCGACCCACATTTCAATGATATAGGTGATTTTTAAGCCGGCGGGCATGGTTGGAGAGGTTAGGCCGGCGGATAAGCCCACATTAGCAGCGGCAGAGACTGATTCAAAAGAAGCCTCAGCCAGCGGGTAACCATAAGCCACACCAACCAGTGCTCCAGCCAGGTAAGTAGCCAGGTAGCTAATGAAGATGATCAGAGCCGAACGCACCAGCCGGTCTTCCAGAATTATATCCTTGATGTGATGAAACTTTTGCACAACAATGGCGCTGCCGGGGCTCATGATTATTTTTATATCTTGCAGCAGGGCCTTAAAAAAAATGCCGATCCTAAGCGCTTTGATGCCGCCGGCTGTTGAGCAAGCCGAACCGCCCAGACCCATCGCGATAATGGTCATCAACAAGGCCGGGAGGTTCCATTCATTGGCAAATTGCGGCGCATAAATAGTCATAAAGCCGGTGCCCGAATGGGCAGAGACGATATGGTAAAACCCTTTGCGGAAATTTGCCATTAAATAAGGATAGGTGGACAGCAAACATAAGGTGGTCATTAACGAGATAATAGTAATAGATGAAAAAAGCGTCCGGGTTTCAATATTTTTAAAAAGCTCCCGAAAGTTTCCGTGCCAGACAACATACTGCAGGCCAAAGTTAAGCGTGCCTAAAATCATAAAGACCATGGTAGCCAGCTCATAGGGCAAACTATGATAATAAAGAATGTTTTGGGATTGCGGGGCAAAACCGCCCGTGTCAAAAGCCGCCATAAATACCCAGCTGCCGTGAAGAAAAGAGCGCACCAGGGGCAGACCCTCAAAGAAGCCGATTAAGCCTAAGATAACCGTGCCTATGACTAAATAAACCAGGCTGATCAGCCAGATAAAACGGGCGGTCTGGATAACATTGGGTAAAATCCTTTCTTCTCTGGCTTCACCAACATACATGCGGTAAGCGCCGGCCGTGCCTTTCACCAAAAAGGTTAAAGCAATGACCACAATCCCCTGGCCGCCTAGAAACATCATCAGGTGCCGCCACATGTTTACAGAATGGGCGACATGATCCAGATTTTGGATTAAGGTCAGCCCGGTAGTGGCAAAGCCGCTCATGGCATCAAAACAGGCATCAAGGTATGAAGCGTAGTGGCCGGATAGCATCAGTGGAACAGCGCCAAGCAACATGGCTACCAGCCAGGAAATAGAAGTAACGGCCAGGCCCTGGCTCCAGTTCAGGTCGCGGGTGGCAGGAAATATTTTTTGCAACAAAAGACCAAAAAAGATGGCCAGCAGCATGCTGATCGAGAAATCAAGGGCCCGGTCCCATTCATTAAAGACTAACGCGGTTATTAATGGAACAACAAGAATAATACCCAGACCAACGATTAATCTGCCGATATAGTGAACGATTATTTTAAAATCTTCGTTGGTCGGTCTGAGCAGCATGTGTCTTATTCTTTCCCGAGCAGGGTTTCTCTTAAAGCGTTTTCCTGTTCAATCTTGCTTAAAGCGATTATTGAATCTCCGGGCAGTAGCAGCGTGTCTCCTTTGGGGAACATTACCTGATTGTCCCGCACAATACTGGCCAGGATCGAATCTTCGGGTAATTTTATTTCTTTTATGGTTTTATTAGCCACAGGAGATTTCGCGTTGACATTAGCTTCGACGATTGACAGCTTGCCTCGTTTAAGGGCCAAAAGGGTAAAAATGTCTCCAATAGTGGCTTCTTCTTCAATCAATTTGGTGATAATTGTAGTGCTGGAGACTGTGTCAATGCCCAGTTTTTGAAAAGTAATTTCGTTACGGGGGTTGTTGACTCTGGCGATAACGCGAGGTACGCCAAAGGTGTCGCGGGCCAGCTGACAGATAATCAGATTGTCTTCGTCATCTCCGGTAACCGCGACCACGACCTGGGCGCGGGCAATGCCGGCGTCCTCGAGCCGCCCGGGATCGCAGCCGTCACCATTGACAACCAGAACATGATCAAGCTCTTCGGCAATTTTTTCGGCGATTCTTTCTTCTTTTTCAACCAGGGCAGTATCATAGCCTCCTATCGAGAGAGCTTTGGCCAGAGAGTCACCGACTTTACCGCCACCGACTATTAGTACGTACATGTTAGGCCGCCTCTTCTTCGCGTGCTTTGTATTCTATAAATCCCGCGTCCAGGCCAATTGAGTATTCCAGTTTAGAAGATTCTTTGAGCAAAGCGCTGCGGAAGATTTGTGCCACGATAGTTGTGGTACTGATAGTATTAAGTCCGAACTTTTTATAAATGTCGGCGCGCAACGGATCATAAATGCGGGTAATAACCCGCTTTACGTTGTAAATTTTCTTGGCAATCTGGCTGGCCATGATATTGGAGTTGTCGCCACTGGTAACCGCGGCAAATGCGTCGGCGTGTTCAATGCCCGCCCTTTTTAAAATTTCAGGATCAAAACCAACGCCGGCGATGCTAATGCCGTTGAAATTGGATCCGAGCCGTTTGAAAGCTTCGGCTTTTTTATCAATGATAACTATGTTGTGGCCTTCGGAAGAAAGGAGCTGAGCCAATTGCGCGCCGACTCGGCCGCAGCCTACTATAATGATGTGCATTTACATCTCTTTCTTGGCTGGAGTTTCGGGAGGCAGGCTAGAAGGTTTTAGCACCCCGCCTGAAACAACATACTTAAAGGCATCTTCAATTCTCATATCAAGTAAGATAACATCTCGAGCGGGGACGATACATAAAAAACCGGTGGCTGGGGTGGGGGTGTTGGCAATAAAAACGTTGATCATTTTTTCTTTGGCCTTAACTTCGATTTCCGCTGCTGCGTCAGAAGTCACAAAACCAATGGACCAGACACCCTTACGGGGGTACTCAATAATGCAGGCCCGCCTGTATTCATCTGCGTTTTTCTGGGTAAACAAGAGTTCGTTAATTTGCTTGACTGCGGAATAGATGCTTTTAACGATCGGTACACGATAAAGGATTTCTTCTCCCAGTTTGAATAATTGGGCGCCAATAATATAAGTGGCAAAGAAACCAACCAGCAGGATTAATGTAACTGTCAGCAAAAAACCAAGGCCCGGGATGGAGTGCCCAACGACCAGCGCAATTATATTGCCTAGAATGCTGTCTAAAAAGGTAAACATGAAAAAAAGCAACCAGATAGTGACCAGGAGAGGCAAGAGGGTAATTAACCCCCGTAAAAACCAGCTGCTTATTTTGTGCCACATTATGGCATCCTCCTTTACCGTCGAAAGTGATTATAGCACTTGGCATTGTCATTTTCAACCGGCTTTGCTATACTCCCGCCAGGAGGTGGCAGGTATGACTAGCGCTTATATTTTGATTGAATCGCTTCCTGGCAAGGCAATCGAGCTGATTAATATTATTAAGGAGATCAAGGGGGTAAAGACCGTGCACCTGGTAACCGGTCCCTATGATGTCATTGCCTTTGTGGAGGCTCTTGACCTCAAGTCTTTGGGCGAGGTAATAGTTAAAAGAATCCAAGCAACTGGCAGCGTGGCCAGAACTTTAACCTGTATTACTGTTGAGTAGTCGCGTAAATTAAACGATTGATGGCGGCCAGGTAAGCTTTGCCCGAAGCAACAATGATGTCTGTGTCAGCGCCGTGGCCCACATAGATTCTATTATTATCTTTGATGCGTACCGTCACTTCACCCAGGGCGTCTGTCCCGCCGGTAATGGCCTGGATCGAATAGTCAACCAGAGAAGATTTCACTTTGGTCAGTTGTTCGATGGCTTTGTACACAGCATCAACTGGGCCTGATCCCTTGGCCGCTTTTTTAACCTTTTTACCTTTAAAGACAAGTTCAACCTTGGCTTCCGGCCTGGTGTGAGTGCCTGATGTGACCGAGATTTTTACTATCTTATAATCTTCGGGCACGATATAGATTTCTTCAGCCACAATGATTTCCAGGTCGCGCTCAGAAACATCTTTTTTCTTGTCAGCAACCTCAAGAAAGCGTTGATAGGCTTTTTCCAGCGTATCTTTGTCCAGCGCGTAGCCCATATCATTGAGTTTTTTTTGCAGGGCGTGGCGACCGGAGTGTTTACCCAGCACGATTTTTGATTCGGTCAGGCCGATGTCCTGCGGTCTCATAATCTCGTAGGTCTCTCTGGCTTTGAGCACGCCATGCTGGTGGATGCCGGCTTCGTGGGCAAAAGCGTTGGCGCCAACTACGGCTTTATTGGGTTGAACCATTAGACCGGTAAGGTTAGAGACCAGTCTACTGGTCTTATAGATTTCTTTAGTGTTGATATTGGTGTCGCAGCCAAAAAAGTCTTTTCTGGTTTTAAGGTTCATGACGATTTCTTCGAGCGAAGCATTGCCGGCCCGTTCCCCGATGCCATTAATAGTGCACTCAACCTGATTGGCGCCAGCCTTGATCGCGGCCAGAGAATTAGCGACAGCCAGGCCCAGGTCATTGTGGACGTGGACGCTTAGGGTGATATTTTTTTGTTTGATCTGCGGCACGTTTTTAATAATATTTTCAATCAGCCGGCCAAATTCCCAGGGTGAAGTATAACCAACAGTATCCGGCACGTTGATGGTTTGAGCTCCCGCCTCAATAACTGCGCTAATAATTTTATAAAGAAAATCTGGTTCTGACCGGCCGGCGTCTTCTGGTGAGAATTCGACATCCGGACAGAGCAAGCAAGCGTATTTAACCATTTCCACAGCCTGTTTTAGCACTTGTTCTGGTTTCAGGCGCAGTTTCTTTTCCATGTGGATAGGGGAGGTGGCGATAAAAGTATGGATTCTGGGCTTGTCAGAATACGAAACCGCGTCCCAGGCGCGATCAATGTCCTCTTTTTTGGTGCGGGCCAGAGAACAAATAATCGGGCCTTTGACTGTTTGCGCGATGGTTTTGATAGCGTCAAAATCACCTTGTGAAGCGATAGCAAAGCCGGCTTCAATCACGTCAACATTGAGTTTGGCCAGTTGCCTGGCAATTTCCAGTTTTTCTTCGGGGTTAAGCGAGGCGCCCGGGCATTGCTCGCCGTCACGAAGGGTGGTGTCAAATATTTTGATCAGGCGTGTCATGATGACTTATCTTATCACGGAATTTCTTGATTTTCCAGAAGTTAACTGCCGCCGATTGAGATATCGGATATTAATATAGTAGGCGCGCCGACATTGGCAATAAATCTTAGGTCAGAACCTATACCTTCTATTTTTTCAAGTAGAGCAATTAAATTTCCCGCAATGGTAATGCCGCGCACCGGCTGCTGGTTTTCCAGCAAAATTCCCGAGGCCCCAATTGAAAAATCCCCGGAAATTGGGTTAATTGTATGAACGCCCATGACTCTGGTCACATAAAATCCTTGGTTAAAAAATTTTGGATCATCTTTTCCCGCTGGAATGAAGAGATTGGTTGGCCCGATCATAGGCAACCCTTTGAAGGAACCTCGAACAGCGTTGCCAGTTGATTGTGTCTGGCCTTTGTTAGCTGTGTAAGTGTTAAAGAAGAAAGTTTTTAAGCGGCCGTTCTCAATTAGTTTTGTTTCTTGGGTGGGCACCCCTTCGCCGTCAAACGGGGCGGTGGCCAGACCATTTTCCAGTCTGCCGTTATCGATGATTGTCAAAAGTTTTGAGCCAACCTGCTTACCAAGTTTATCTGCAAATAAAGACTTGCCTTTTTGCGCGGCGTCGGAAGACAAGATCGAAGCGATGACTTCAAGAATTTGTGTGCTGACGAAGGGATCGAGGACTAACGACAATTTTTGGCTCCTGATTGGCCTGGCTCCCAGCAACTGAACTGCCCTTTGGGCGGCTTCCGCGCCAACTTTTTCGGGATTTAAATCGTCAAATTTAGTTACATAACTTAGGCCAAACCCGGCTTCCATTTCATGGTCTTGGACGGCAATTACATCTGCGTGGGCGCCGCAATAATTGCTTTTATATTTTGCATCAATGCCGTTAGAGTTTACTATCCAGACCTCACTCTCAGAATCGGCATAACTAATCTTTTCTGTTTTTTTAACCTTGTTATCTTTCGCGTAGGCTGCTTTTTCGATAGCTAAGGCTAATTTGATCTTTGCCGCGACAGGCACCCGGTTAATCTTTTCATCAAATAAATTTAATATAGTTATTTCCGCTTTTTGCGGCAAGGCATTATGTTCGTCAGCTTCGGAATTGGCGGCATTGTCAATAGCGCGAGTAATTGTTTCTTCTAAAACCGTTTCATCGAAGTCGGAAGTATAGGCAAAGCCGAGCTTATTATCTTTAATGACTCGAATGCCAATTCCCTGCTCCTCGATCTCGTCAATCGATTCAACTTTTTGATCTAAAACGTCAATTTTAAGAGTTTTGGACGAGGAGAAAAAAACTTCAGCCTGGTCAGCTTTTTTCGCCAGGATAGATTTTAATACATCGCTGGGATTTATCATTACCGAGCTTGCACAGCCGTAATGGCCACGACATTGACAATATCATCAATGCTGCAGCCGCGCGAGAGGTCATTAACCGGTCTAGCCTCACCCTGGAAGATTGGGCCCAAAGCTTTGGCCTGGGCCAGGCGTTCGGTTAATTTATAACCGATATTACCGGCATCAAGATCGGGGAAAATCAGGATGTTGGCGCGGCCGGCTACCGGACTGTCCGGCGCTTTTTTCTGGGCAACTCTGGGAACCAAAGCCGCATCCAATTGCAATTCGCCATCCAAAATCAGATCGGGCATTTTCTTTTTGGCAATTTCTGTGGCTTTTATAACTTTATCAACATCGGGATGGACAGCCGAGGTTTTGGTGGAAAACGAAAGCATGGCCACGCGCGGTTCCCGGCCAATTAATTTTTCATAAGAGGCAGCCGTCTGGATCGCGATGTTTGCCAATTGTTCGGCGCTGGGATTGGGCATGACCCCGCAGTCGGCAAAAAACAGAATGCCGTCTTTGACCAAAGAGCGCTCGCTTAGAAGCATAACAAAAAAACTGGAAATAATTGATTGTCCAGGCGCCAGGCCAATGCACTCCACTGTTGCTTTGATAGTTTCAGACGTGAAATGGTTGGCGCCGGAAACCAGGCCGTCGGCCTCGCCTTGATCAACCATCATCGCGGCAAAGTAAGGGTAGTCATCGGTTAACAAGTTCCTGGCTTTTTCAATGGTCATGCCTTTGTGTTTTCGTTTATCTTTTAATATTTGCGTGTATTGATCCAGCCTGGGATGTTGGCGCGGTGTAATGATTTTTACTCCGCCAAGATCAATGTCGTTTTCTGCGGCCAGTTTGTTTACTTCGCCTTCTTTGCCGATCAGGCAGATGTTGGCAATTTTGCCTTTTTGGATTAATTCTGTGGCTTTGAGGATACGGATATCGTTGGCTTCAGGCAGGACAATGATCTTGTTGAGCCTTTTGGCCTTATGCCAGACTTCGTTAACAAAATCCATGGGTTTAATATATCATTTTTGTGGTTATTGCGCAATTGAGGCTTGGAGCTCTTTGAGAGTTTTGATGCCTTTATCTTTTAGCATAGGCAGAAACTTTGCCCAGATCTGATATGTTAATTCTACATCGCCGATTGCCCGATGCCGTTTTTCAACTTTAAAACCCAGGTGTGCCGCCACGGTGTGCAGCTTGTAGTTGGCGAGCCCCGGCAGGAGCAGCCGGGATAATTTTACAGAGCAAAGAACGGCGTTGGTTAATTCTTGTTGGTTATTAAAACGTTTTATCTGCGCTTTAAGAAAAGCGACATCGAAATCCGCGTTGTGGGCAATCAGCACTGCGTCGCCAATATAGTCTAAAAATTTTGGCAGGCTGGTTTCTAGGCTGGGCGCGTCGGCCACCATGTCATTGTCAATGCCGGTTAACCTGGTGATTTCCGGGGTAATTTTTTCTTTGGGTTTGATCAAAGTGCTGTAGAGGTCTGTTATCTCTGTGCCTTTTGTCTTGATGGCGCCGATTTCCGTGATTTCGTGGATAGTTGGTTCCAGCCCGGTGGTTTCCAGGTCAAGGATGACATAATCGAGGCTGTCAATTGTTTCTCCTCTGGCCCGGGAAAGAAATTTATATTCTTTTTCCAGTTCCTGGAATTGCCTGTCACGCAAAAGTTCAGCAATCATATTTTTACGAGCTCATACTTTCTAGAGCCGAGGTTAAGCAGTTCAGCGTATTTGAGCTGCACTTCCCAGTCAACATTTGGGTAGAGAGCTCTAAACTTGTTACCTGATTTTACCCGGCCCTGGATTTTGTTTACTAAAGCTACACTGGCTTGATCAATCGCCACGGGATCAAGGGAAAATAGGATACCAATATCCGGGACAATTGGCAAGTCGTTATAATCGTAGCAGTCGCAAGCAGGGCTGACTCTGATTATATAGTTGAAGTAAGCGCACTTTTTATCTTTGACTGCGCCATAAGCGTATTCGACTATTTTTTCCTGGACTAAGGCTGGCGCGCCGATCCAGCAGGCGTCAATAGTTTGATTTCTTTTGCAGGTTTTTAGTTCGGCGCAGTTTTTGCAGTCTTGATGCATCTTAAGTTTTCCCCGGCGCGTGCCAAAACCCATGCCCAGATTTTTTAGCGCCCCGCCAAAACCAGTTAACTCATGGCCTTTGAAATGGGTGAGGGCGATGATGACCGGAGTTTTGGCAACTGCGCCGCCCAGATAAACCTTTTTAAAATGTTTAAGGTTGACCTCTTGAGCCAGACAATCGTCTTCTTCGGGAATAAAAAAATCTGTGTAGCCGTGTGCTTGGGCGACTGCGCCGTGGGTTATTGTTTCCTTACGAGGTCCTTTATAAAGCGTATTGCAATCGGTGTAAAATGGTTGGCCGCCACAAGCTTTGACTTTTTCAAAAACTGGTCTTACTTCATCGGGTTTTAAAAAAGCCGTGTTGCCAGGCTCGCCAAAATGGATCTTAAGCGCGACCGGGTCATCCTTTGTAATGATCTTATCCAGCCCGGTCGCCTCCAGCAGCTTATTAATGTCTTTTGAATAAAATACCTTGCTCATTTAAGACAATTCCGCGACCTTTCTGTAATACTCCAGCGCGTGCTTGACCTCCAGCATATCCTGCCAGGTCAGCCATTTGGGTTTGTCTTTTTCTTTTGACGGGTTGCGCAGGAGATAGGCGGGGTGGAAGATCGGCATGACCGCGATATCTGTCCCAGGAAGTTTAAGCCATTGCCCGCGGATTTTGGTTATTGGTTCATCGGATTTGAGGATGGCTTTGACTGCGGGAGAACCGGCGAGCAAAATTATTTTCGGCTTGACGAATTTGATTTGGGCTTCGAGGTAGGGGGCGCAAGCCTCCTGTTCGCTGGCGAGCGGCGCGCGATTGTCCGGCGGCCGGCATTTTACCGTGTTGGCAATATAGATATTGTTTGGCCTTTTGATGTTAACGGATGCAAGGATTTTGGTTAAAAGTTGTCCAGCGCGGCCGACAAAAGGTTCGCCCTGGATATCTTCGTCAGCGCCCGGCGCTTCACCGATCAGCATTAAGTCGCAGGGGACGGGGCCGCTGCCAAAAACTACTTTATTGCGCCCCCTGGATAGCGGACATTTTTCGCATTTTTCAGCAATTTTCTTGATTTCATCGAAGGACAAAGCGGATAGATCTTGTTCGTTTGAGAATAGGTCCATTTGCAGTGAATTTTAGCAAGTAAATTAAGCGAAATCAAACCTATGCGTCAAATTTATGTTTGTCCCGAGCCGCAGGCGAGGGATCAATGGTTGTGTCAAGGGGGCAGGTCACCTGTCGACTCTTATTGACTTCTATTCTTTATCAACAATTTATCATACAAAAAGATTATTTGTTGTGATATAATCTCCTCATCATGCAGGTCAAACTTTTTGATACGACTTTAAGGGACGGAGCCCAGACCGAGGGCATAAGTTTTTCCCTGGAAGACAAGCTAAAAATCGCCAAACTTTTAGATGAGCTGGGTGTTCATTATATAGAGGGTGGCTGGCCAGGGAGTAATCCAAAGGACGTTGAGTTTTTCAAGGCCATCAAAGACGTTAAATTAAAGAACGCGAAAATAGTGGCTTTTTCGTCAACACGCAGGCCCCAGGTTAAAGTCGAGGACGATAAAAATATTGCCACCTTATTGGCGGCAGAAACTCCGGCCGTTGCCATCTTTGGTAAATGCTGGGACTTCCATGTTACTGATGCGCTTAAAACTACACTTGAAGAAAATCTGGCGATGATCAAAGATACTATCTCTTTAGCCAAATCCGCCGGCAGAGAAGTGATCTTTGATGCCGAGCATTTTTTTGATGGTTATAAAGCCAATAAGGCTTATGCTCTAAAATGTCTAAAAACAGCCGAAACGGCTGGCGCTGACGTGCTCTGCCTCTGCGATACCAATGGTGGCTCCCTGTCTTACGAGGTGCAGAAAATCATCAAAGAAGTTAAACCAAAAGTTAAAAAACCTTTGGGTATCCACGCGCATAACGATTCCGAATGTGCGGTCTCTGTCACCGGCATGGCGGTTAATTGCGGCGTAACCCATGTCCAGGGGACAATCAATGGCTACGGCGAGCGCTGCGGCAATGCCAACCTCTGTTCCATTATACCGATCCTCAAATTAAAAATCGGATCACATTGCCTCTCTGATAAGCAATTAAAAAAACTAACCGAAATTTCTCGCCATGTCGCGGAAATCGCTAATTTACCGCAATCAGCGCACCAGCCCTTTGTTGGCCGTTCAGCTTTTTCCCACAAAGGCGGCATCCATGTCTCTGCGGTAACCAAGCATCCCGGCACCTATGAGCATGTCAAACCCGAACTGGTGGGCAACGAGAGGCGGGTTACGGTGTCTGAGCTCTCCGGGGTCAGCAATCTCTTGGTCAAAGCTAAAGAATATAAAGTTGATTTAAAAAAAGACTCGCCGGAAGCCAGACAATTAATTAAAGTTTTAAAAGATATGGAGCATCAGGGTTATTCTTTTGAAGAAGGCGAAGCCTCTTTTGAGCTGTTGTTAAAAAGAACCCTGGGCATAATTAAACCGTCTTTTGAGCTGGAGGAATTTAAAATTGTGACAGATAAACAAGGTACAGCCGCGCCGGTTGTTACAGCGCATATTAAGTTGAGAGTTAAAGGCCAAATGTATGACAGCACAGGTTCTGGTGACGGTCCGGTCAACGCCATTGACAACGCGCTGCGTAAAGTGCTTGAGAATATTTATCCTGGAATTAAAACAGTTAAATTAACCGATTATAAAGTCCGCGTGCTGGATTCCGAAGCCGGCACTGCGGCCAAGGTTCGCGTCATTGTCGAATCTGCCGACGAAACCAAATCGTGGGGAACGGTAGGAGTGTCAACCAATGTTATAGAGGCTAGTTGGTTGGCGTTGGTGGATTCGATTGAATACAAGTTAATTTCTGCGTAAGTTTAGGCCGCGATAGAAGCTCCTGCTTGTTCCGCTATTATCGCTAGTTCGGTGTCACCAATAATCCCTGTGGGAATATCGGCTTGCAGATCTATTGGTTTTGGAAGAATAGCAATTGGTGGAGCTGCCATATTAAAATCAAGGGCTCTTTCAAAATCAGCAACTTGTTGGGTAAGAGTAGCAATTTCATCTTGGATTTCGGCAATATCATCTCTTAATTCTTTATAACTTTGGTGTCTCCTGGCTTTTACCGAAGTTGTCATCTTATCTACCAACTGTTGCACAGAATCAGTAACGCCGCTGATCTCCAATTGACCCGACTTTGCTTTGGCCTGCAAGACAGGCAATGTGTTGTCCCATCCACCTATCCCACGAAAAGGAATATTGCCAGTGAGCATTTCATAAAAAACAATGCCCAAAGAATAAATGTCAGCTCGGCAGTCAACATCCAACCCCGTTATTTGTTCCGGGGCCGCA
>Ga0156188_148_pt1 | contig 57103 bp, 50 predicted proteins | sample RifCSPlowO2_12_FD_107841 | JGI IMG/M metagenome (GOLD analysis project Ga0156188, IMG submission 107841) | candidate division WOR-1 bacterium RIFCSPLOWO2_12_FULL_45_9 | reverse complement strand
GATAAGCCGTATTCTTCTGATCGCAACCTCTGGCATATAAGCTATGAGGGTGGGATTTTAGAAGATCCGTGGTTTGAACCGCAGGAAAATATGTTTAAACTGACTGCTTCCCCAAAACGGGCGCCGGATAAGCCGGAATATGTTGAAATTGAGTTTGAAAAAGGTGAGCCAAAAACGCTCAATGGCAAACGCCTGACTGCACTTGCCCTGATCCAGCAATTGAATAAAATAGGCGGCAAGAACGCGATTGGTCGGGTTGATATTGTTGAGAACCGGCTGGTGGGAATGAAGTCGCGCGGAGTTTATGAGACTCCGGGTGGGACTATCCTCTATGCCGCTCACCAAACTTTGGAATCCATTACTCTGGATAAAGATGTACAGCATTATAAACAGCTGGTAGCCCAGCGTTATGCCGAATTAATTTATAATGGCCAGTGGTATACGCCTTTGAAAGAGTCTCTGGATGCTTTTATTAATAAAACTCAAGAAACAGTCAGCGGCACCGTCCGCTTAAAGCTATACAAAGGCAATTGTAATGTAGTGGGGCGTAAGTCCCATAAATCTTTGTATCGTCCTGATCTGGCAACCTTTGAGAAAGAAGAAATTTATAACCAGAAAGACGCGGAAGGGTTTATCAATCTTTTTGGTTTGCCTATTAAAGTGCGGGCAAAACTGGAGGAATAATATGGCAAAGCGGGTAGTTGGCAATAGTAGAAAATCGAAAAAAGCCTGGAGCGGTAGGTTTAGCCATCCGCTGGCTAAATCGGCCGAAAGTTTTACCAGCTCTGTGCATTACGATGTCAGACTCTACAAACAGGATATTGTTCAAAGCATGGCTTATGCTCAAACCTTACTTAAGGCACGAATATTGAATGTGGCCGAGTGTAAAAAAATTATTAATGCCCTGCAATTAATTTTGAAAGGCATAGCAGAAGGCAAGATCAAGCTTAGCCGGGAATACGAAGATGTCCACATGAATATTGAGCACCTGCTGATTGAAAAGATCGGCGATGTAGGCAAAAAACTTCATTCTGGACGTTCTCGGAATGACCAGGTGTCGACCGATTTGCGCATGTATCTAAAGAATGAAGCGACGGAAGTTTCTGGGTTGATTGTTAAGCTGCAGGAAGCGTTGCTTGATATAGCGGAAGAAAATATTAAAGTGATTATGCCCGGTTATACGCATTTGCAGCGCGCGCAGCCCGTACTTTTGTCTCATCATCTAATGGCTTTTTATGAGATGCTTGAGCGTGACAAAGAAAGGTTTGCTAAAGCCAGTGAAAGTGCCGATGTTTTGCCTTTAGGCTCTGGTGCCTTAGCCGGGACCAATATTAAACTTGATCGCGACAGCCTGGCTTACGAGCTTGGTTTTTCCAAGATATCAAAAAACAGCATGGACGCGGTATCTGATCGTGATTTTGCTATTGATTTTGTCTCTGCCGCCGCTGTGTTGATGATGCATCTTTCAAGGTTTGCGGAAGAAATAATTATCTGGTCAACCCGAGAGTTTGGCTTCCTCACTCTCTCCGACAAATTTTCTACGGGTTCTTCTATCATGCCGCAGAAGAAAAATCCGGATATTGCGGAATTGATCAGGGGTAAGACGGGGCGGGTCTATGGTCATCTTATGGCGATATTGACTGTAATGAAAGGGCTGCCGCTGGCTTACAACCGTGATATGCAGGAAGACAAAGAGGCAGTTTTTGATACGGTTGACACCATTAAAGCTGTGCTGGACATTTTTGAACAAATGATTAAAAGTACAAAAATCGAGAGTGAACAAATGGAAAAATCTGCCCAAAAAGGGTTTTTAACCGCAACCGACCTTGCTTATTACCTGGTCGGGCGGGGGGTTCCCTTCCGTGAAGCCCACAAAGTGGTTGGTGAACTTGTGGCCTATTGCGAAGAATCCAATATGGAGCTTGAATATCTTTCTCTGAAACAACTAAAACAATTTTCTGACGCTTTTACCTACGATGCAACGCGATATCTATCTACAAAAAATTCTGTAGCCAATAAGGATTTGCCGGGCGGAACTGCTCCCAATCGAGTAAAGGATGCTATTAAACGTGCAAGAAAAAACCTTACTACTCATAAAGCCTGATGGGGTGGCGCGGGGATTGGACAAAGAAATTGTTGCCAGAGTTAAAAATGTTGGCTTAAAGGTTGAGCGTCAAGAAAAGTTTCGCCTCACAGAAAAGAGCGCTGCCGACCTATATTCACCCCACCTGGGCAAGAAATTTTATGCCGGTCTGCTTAAATTTATTACTTCCGGACATTTAATCGCTTGTGTGGTGGCCGGAGAAAACGCCATTGCCAGCGTGCGGGAGCTAATGGGCGCAACCGATCCGCGCGAAGCGGCAGCCGGGACTATCCGCGGAGATTTTAAAGCGGAAAATATGTTTACCAGCGACGGAACTATTAAAAATATCGCGCATGGTTCTGATAGCCTGGAGTCAGCCGAGCGGGAAATCGCAATATTTTTTGGGAGGATTAAGTAATGCGGATAAAAATAAAATGTGCTTCATTAACTCAGGTCAAAGCGGATCTTATTGTTGTCAATTTTTTCAAAGGGGTAAAAAAACCGGAGGGAGCCGCGGCTGTAGTAGATAAATTACTCAAGGGGCAGATTGTAAAATTGATAAATGATGGAGAGATTGAGGGTAGTTTAGGAGAGGTGACGATTATTCATACTGGAGGCGGCAAGTTTGCTGTGGTTGGTTTGGGAGAAAAAGATAAGTTTGGCTTGGATCAAGTAAGGGTGGCAGGAGCGGCGGCTATTAAAGAAGCAAAGAGAATCAAGGCTAAGAGTGTGGCGACTATTGTTCATGGCTCAGATGTAGGCAAGCTTGACCTTGAAGCTGTTGCGCAGGCAGTGGTAGAAGGTTCTGTCCTTGGGGGTTATGAGTTTAAAGGTGAGAAATCCGAAAGTCCGAAGTCAGAAATCAGAGTTAATGAATTAATAATTATAGAAAAAGATAATAAGAAAATAAGTGCGATAAAAAAGGGAGCAAAGCTTGGGCAGATAGTTGCCGAGGCGGAGAATCGAGCTAAAGATCTGGTTAATGGCCCTTCAAATAAAATTACCCCAACCTATTTAGCCAATTATGCCAGGCAAATGTCCAAAGAAGTTGGTTTGAAGTGCCGGATTCTTGACCCCAAAGCGGAAGGGATGGAGGCCATGTGGGCGGTTGCTAAGGGGAGTAAGGAGCCGGCGAAGGTCGTTGTACTTGGTAATCAGAAGCGTGGAACAATTGCTTTAATTGGCAAGGGGGTTACGTTTGATGCTGGCGGAATTTCTCTTAAACCTTCAAACAAACTTTGGGAGATGAAAACAGATATGGCGGGGGCGGCTGCCGTTATTGAAACTATGAGAGCTGCGGTTGAATTGGGTATAGCCAAAGATGTTTTTGCGGTTATTCCGTTAACTGAAAACATGCCGGATGGCGGAGCGCTTAAACCAGGCGATGTTGTTTCTAGTTTGTCTGGTCTAACTACTGAAGTAATTTCAACAGACGCGGAAGGGCGCATGATCCTGGCCGATGCTATTACTTATGCCAAAGAGCAAGGAGCGGAAACAATCGTTGATTGTGCCACTTTAACCGGAGGTTGTCTCTCTGCTTTGGGAGATGTGGCTACCGGCCTTATGGGCAATGACCAGGAACTTATTGATAAAATTAAGCGGGCGGCAGAGAAATCAGGAGAAAAAGTCTGGCAGCTGCCGCTTTATGAAGAATACAAAGATTACCTTAAGTGTTCGGTTGCCGACCAAAAGAATTGCACAGAGGGGCGCGGGGCTTCTCCCTCTACAGGGGCAACCTTTCTTCATAAATTTGTCGGAGATACTTCCTGGGCGCATCTTGATATTGCCGGGACTGCTTATCTCTCCAAGGGGCGAGGCTATTTGGCTGAAGGAGCCACGGGTGTGCCGGTTAGAACTTTAATTGAATTTTTAAATGTATAGATTGTTAGCTTTATTAATCTCAGTTTTACTTCTTTCATCTTCGTTACTTGCCACCACTTTAGAGCGCGGGGTCTCTCCGGCAATCCGTCACGAGAACTCCCCCGCATTCAAAGAGATCTACCGCATTAAAGTGGAGAATAGAGTGGACGGCGTCATTGCGGTTAGCGAAGATAGTGGAAAGAATTGGGCTAATGTTGGTAAGGTTTTGTATCCTGTGACCAGGGTGAGCAAAACAGGCTATGCGGCAGCCAGATGGATAAGTGAGGGGCGGGTGGCGGCAGCTGCAGTTAATGCTATTCATATTAAAACTGGGGCAGCAGAGTGGGACAAGAGTATTTTTACCCTGCTGCCAAAAGATTTCCTGCAACCGCCAAAGGTTTATAATTCGTTTTTGAGCCCGGATTCATCTATCTACACGGATATCCCTGCCGGCAAGAGCATTTTTGGCGGTGGTTTTGCCCCTTTTGTGGGGAATATAGTGATGTTGTCTGCTCCAGCGCAACCGGTTATTGATCTGCCGCGTGATTATGTCCCGGCGGTGGGAGATGCCTACTATATTTTAGTTGACCGGCCCATTGATTATCCCAAAGAAATTATTTTTGAGAACCGATCCGGTGGCAGGATTATAATAAATTATTATTCCGGTGATCATCGAGTAATTGGCGAGGTGCTTCGGCCGGTGGTGGGGATTGGTCGGTTTCCCGGCAGCCTTTATGCCGATCCCGGACGCATTCGGGCTAATCATGCGGGGGTAATTGATATCTCAACTTCGCCCATTGGTGCTATCGGTGGTTTTCAGATTGTGCCGGCCTTGCATAGTTCCGACATGGGATATGTTAATACTTCAACACAGTGGATGGTGATTGGTCCGGTGGAAGCCGAGGAAAAATCCCTGGAGGGGATGGCGCCATTTTTTAAGAATTACATCCATCCCGCGTATGTTCCGGAAGATTTGGAAGATGAGGCTTGGTACGAAAAATTGTTGGATAGATTTTTGGTGCAGGTTTTATATGACGGAGAAGTTGAATGGAAGCCCATGCCGGTTTTTGAGGTGCATGATTTTTACCTCCAACGCCAGTTGCCTGATTGGGCCAATAAGGCTTTAGCTAATGTGAGTGTTTTTAGGATATTGTTCCCAATTAAGGATCTAGGGGCGAATTAATGAAACGGAAATATTATTTAACTACGCCTCTATACTATGTGAACGATATCCCTCATATCGGCCATGCCTATACTACGATTGCTGCCGATGTTTTGGCGCGTTATAAGAAGATGATGGGCTTTGATGTGTATTTTCTAACGGGGACAGATGAGCATGGCCACAAAATTTGGCTGGCGGCAGAGGATAAAAAAGAGACTACGCAAAAATTTGTTGATAAAATGGCTGAGGGTTTTAAGACTGCCTGGAGAACCCTGGATATTGCTTATGATGATTTTCTCCGCACTACAGAAAATCGCCATGAGCAGGTTGTCCAGGCGGTGTTCAGTAAGCTTATGGAGCAAGGGGATATTTATAAGGGGGAGTATGAAGGTTGGTATTGTGTTCCCTGTGAGTCTTTTTGGTCGGAAATGGATTTTATTGACGGAAAAAATTGTCCCGACTGTGGCCGCGCCACGGAGATATTAAAAGAAGAAACATACTTTTTTAAGCTTGCCAAATATCAGGACAAACTGTTAAAGCATTTTGAGGCTAATCCAGACTTTCTTCAGCCTCTATCCAGAAAAAATGAGATTTTGCAGTTCATAAAGCGTGGCTTAAAAGATTTGTCTGTTACCCGGACAGCTTTTCCCTGGGGAGTAGGGGTACCGGGGGATTCCAAGCATGTTGTTTATGTCTGGTTTGATGCATTGCTCAATTATATTTCTGCTTTAGGGTATCCTGACGATGAAAAGTTCAAGCAATACTGGCCGGCCGATGTGCAGTTGATGGGTAAGGAGATTGTGCGTTTCCATGCAGTGATCTGGCCGGCGATATTGATGGCTCTTAATATTCCTTTGCCGAAAAAGATCTTTGGTCATGGGTGGTGGACGGTGGAAGGCAAGAAGATGAGTAAATCCAGAGGCAATGTGGTGGATCCTTTAGTCTTGAGTGATGGGTTTGGCGTTGATCCTATCAGATATTTTCTTTTACGTGAGGTTCCTTTTGGTTCTGATGGTGATTTTTCTATGGCATCCTTTATTAAGCGATATAATTCTGACCTGGCCAATGATATTGGGAATCTTTTGAATAGAACACTGACTATGATTGATCTATATTTTCAATCCGAGATCCAGAATTCGATATGTGATACGCAGTTTGATGCTTTGAGCATAGCTTTGGTCGGTTTGACAAAGGAAACACCAAAGGTTGTTGATCAGCACATGAACAATCTGGCTTTTGCGGCTGCCTTGGCGGCTATTTGGAAATTGATTAATAAAGCGAACAAGTATATTGAAGATGAAACTCCCTGGAAGATGGCTAAGGCGGGAGAGACTGTTAAACTTCAGGCTGTGATGTCTAATCTCTATGATGTTTTGCAAACAACGGCACTCCTGGTTTCTCCTTTTATGCCAGCCACTGCCGAGAGCATGAGGCTGCAGTTGGGTGTAAAAGGAAAGATTAACAAGGGCCAACCTCTTTTTCCGCGCTTACAAAAGTAACCTGTCGGAATTACGACACTTATTAACTAATGAGACAGCCCCGATAAATCGAGGCCTACAACCCACAACTTACAACCCCTCTAAATTTTCTAATATTATAATAAAAAGTTGTTGTTAGTTGTAGCGAAGCGTGTTGTTAGTTAATTAATGGTAATAAGCTTGCTCCATAGGGTTTATATGCCATCTTTATCAAAGCGCGATGTTTCCCGCTTCTGTGAGCAGTTGAGGATGTTGTTATCCTCCGGTGTCCCACTCCTCGAAGCTCTTCATATTATCAAGAATATTTCTAAGCGTGTAGAAATTGATTTTATTATCCAACAGCTTGCACAAGGGGAATCTTTAGCTTCTGCCATGAAAAAAACTTTTCCAGCCATGATGGTTAGCTCTATTGAAGGGGGAGAGAGAATTGGCAGTTTGGAGGCGATTTTAGATAGGCTGGCCAAGCATTATGAAGCCAGGGCGGAGACCGAAGATAAAATAAAAAGTGCCCTTATTTATCCCTCTTTTGTAACCAGCTTATGCCTCGTCAGTCTGTTTGTTCTTTTTGTTTTTGTCTTGCCTGGTTTTAAAACATTATTTGTGGACCTGAATACCGAGTTGCCGCTTTTTACTAGAATAATTATTGGTTTGGGTGACGTGTTTTCTAAGATTTGGTATTTACCGTTCATGGTGACTCTAACGATGGTTTTTCTTTATTTACGTTATGAAAAAAGAGACGAGTGGCTCCTGAAAATTAAATATTATTCCCGCGGGCAAGTTATTGGTGCTTTTAGAACCTTGGGTTCTCTCTTGCAGGGAGGGATCCCGATTGTTGAGGCCTTTAAAACTACTGCCAGCACATCAAACAATAAAGCTTTTCGGGAGATTATTTTTAAGATTAAAGAGTCGATAGAAAATGGGGTAAGGCTGGCTGAAGCTTTGGCACAATATGAGATATTTCCCAATGAAGCCGTTCAGATGGTCGCGGTTGGGGAGAATTCAGGCAATTTGGCTGAAATGCTATTGAGTATTTCCGGTTTTTACGAAAAGGAAAAGGAAATTGCCACCAAAAGATTTACAATGATGCTTGAGCCTGTGCTGACTTTAGTCGTGGGCCTGGTGGTGGGTGTTATTGCCATTGCCATGTTCTTGCCCATGATGAATGTGATTTCGCAAATCCAATGATGTATAATCAAGGGGAGGTGACGAGAAAGATGAGAAAAGGCTTCACTATGATAGAGCTACTGGTTGTAATCGGTATTATTGGCTTGCTGGCCGTTTTTCTAGTACCAAATCTTTTGGGGGCCAAAGATCGAGCCAAGGAAATGGCGGTCAAAGGTGTGATGCATTCTCTGCAGTTGGGAATTGAAGCTTATGAAATGGAAAATCAAATTTATCCGCTTGAAAAGAACATAGCTTTGGCGAGTCTTTGCAATAATTACTTGATGGCCGGGAGTTATGTTGCTGAAGTTCCCAAAAATCCGTTTACCGGGAAAGAATATCAAGACGCGGATCTGTCGGGTAAGATTATTTATAGCTATGATGAGGTAGCCGGCAAGTATACTTTGACCGGCTATAACCGAACCGGGATTAAGAAAATACAAGAACTGACCAATCTGTGATAAAATTGCTTTATGAGATTCAGGATCGCCGCGGCTTTATTAGCTTTTGTCTTCGTGGTCGGGTGTGCTGAGCCAGCTCCACAAAAAGAAAAAGCAATTCTACTGCCCGAGGCTTCGCAAGCTGACCCTGAGGGGAAGCTGATCCTTAGTTTGGGTGGAGAAATCTCGGTTCTTAATCCAATTTTGTCTACTGATACAGCGTCTTCCGCGGTTGAAGGAACTATCTTTACGGGGATGACCAAGATTAATGAAAAACTTGAGGTTATTCCCGATCTGGCCAAATCTTGGGAGGTGTCAAAAGACGGCAAGCTTTGGACTTTTTATCTGCGTCAAGATGTCAAGTGGCACGATGGCCGGCCTTTTACCGCCCATGATGTCGTTTTCACTTTTAATGCCATTCTAAATCCCAAAGTTAACTCGGTTCGGCGCAGTGATTATATTATTAACGGCCAGGAGATAAAGTTTAGGGTCTTGGATAATTACACGGTCCAGGCGATTTTGCCTGAGCCGTTTGCCCCCTTTTTAAGCCGTTCGGGCATGAGTGTTATTCCTAAACATATTCTGCAAAATCAGGATATTAATACTGCGGAGTTTAACCGTAGCCCCATTGGCACCGGCCCATTTAGGTTCAAAGAATGGGTGACCGGTGATCATGTCGCGGTTGTGCGCAATGCTAATTATTATTTGGGCCAACCAAAACTGTCGGATATCCTTTTTAAAGTAATTCCTGATGCCAATACCCAATTAGTCGCGCTCGAAGCTGGCGAGATTGACGAGTCAGGCATTCCACCGAAAGATTATTCCAGGCTGAAGGCCGCGGCAGGGATTAATGTTTTTGAGTATGATTCACTGGTCTACACTTATCTGGGTTTTAACCTGGGCAATCCCAAATTTGCTGACCGTCGAGTCAGGCAGGCGTTGGCTTATGCCACAAACAAAGAACAACTGGTAAAATTGATTTTTAAAGGTTTAGCCTCGGCCGCTTACGCGCCGTCAGCGCCAATTTCCTGGGCCTATTCTGATGATGTGCCAAAATTTGCTTATGATCCGGAGAAAGCTAAGCAGTTGTTAAAGGAGGCCGGGGTAGAGGATTTAGAATTTACAATTTTGCTAAATAACGGCAACAAGGAGCGGGAAAATGCGGCGATTATCATCCAGCAGCAATACAAAAAGGTTGGGGTTAAAGTTAATCTGAGAGTGATGGAATGGTCGGCTTTGCTGAAAATTGTAAATGCGCCAAAAGCGCCCAAAGACTTTGAGGCGATACTAATGGGTTGGTCGTTGGGGTTGGACCCAGACTCATATTCTATTTGGCATTCCAGCCAGTCTCCGCGCGGATTTAATTTTATTGGATATAATAACCCGGAAGTTGACCGGCTTTTGGAATTAGGCCGGACTACCATGGAAAAGACCGGGAGGAAAACGATTTACGCGAAATTGTGGAAAGAGATTGCTACCGACCAGCCATATATTTTTCTCTGGTATCCGAAAGCGATTTCAGGGGTGAGCGAAAGGGTGGGAGGCTTGTCAGAGCCCGGGCCGGCGGGGTTGTTCCTTAATATTGAAAAAGTTTTTGTCACAAAATGAGAAAATATGTTTTAAAAAGACTGTTGCAGCTCATGCCTCTTTTAATTGGTGTTTCTCTGCTCTCCTTTTTTGTCATGCACTTAGCCCCCGGCGACCCCACGGCCTTATTTACCGATCCAAACATTGATCCGGTTGAGCTGGCGCGGATTAGGGCGAATTGGGGTTTGGATAAGCCGATTTTTATCCAATACTTCTATTGGTTGGGCAATGCTTTACGCGGTAACTTTGGCGCAAGTTATACTACCGGTCTGCCTGTGGCCAAAGAAATATTTGAGCGGCTGCCCAACACCCTTTTGCTTATGAGCTCTTCATTTATTTTGACTTTACTCATAACCATTCCCCTGGGCGTGATCTCCGCGGTTAAAAAAGGGAGCTGGTTTGATAATTTTGTAACAATTTTCTCTTTTGCCGGCATGGCGATCCCGACTTTCTGGATCGGACTGATGTTGATGCTCTTGTTCTCAGTCCAGCTCCATTGGCTGCCGGCGGTCGGCAATATAGCCCTGCCGCTGATAACGATGACAGTTGGAAGCCTGGCCGGCCTGACTCGCTATCAACGGGCAGCGATGCTGGAGGTTTTGAATCAGGATTATATTCGGACAGCCCGGGCGAAAGGCTTACCGGAAAGAATTGTTATATTTAAACATGCTTTGCGTAACGCGCTGATGCCAATCGTAACCATTCTCGGTTTATCATTACCCGATCTTTTTGGCGGAGCGTTTATTGTTGAGACTATTTTTGCCTGGCCGGGGATGGGGCGGCTAGGGGTCATGGCGATTTTCCAAAGGAATTATCCATTGATTATGGGGATAGTGATGTTTTCCGCTGTATTAATCATGTTAGGCAACCTTTTGGCTGATATTGGTTATGCTTTAGTTGACCCGAGGATTAGATATGGCAAAAAATAAATTGGCAGTATTTGGTCTCGCGGTTCTTACCCTTTTTGTTGTGGCAGCAATCTTTGCGCCAATGATCGCGCCGTATGATCCGAGTGAGATTGTTGAATCCGCAACTTTAGCGCCAAGCTTAACGCATCTTTTTGGCACAGATAATCTGGGCCGGGATATCTTTAGCCGCGCGGTCTATGGTGCCAGGATTTCTTTAACCGTCGGATTAGTCGCGGTTACAATTTCAATGTTGATCGGGGTTTTAATGGGCGCGACGGCCGGCTACTTTGGCGGTTTGATTGACGGTCTCATTATGCGCTTTGTCGATGTGATGCTTTCCTTCCCCTCTATATTTCTGATTTTAACTGTCCAGGCCATGCTTACCCCCAACATATATAATGTTATGTTTGTAATCGGGGTAACTTCGTGGATGGGGATGGCGCGGTTGGTGAGAGGAGAGTATTTGAAAATACGTGAGTTGCAATATGTGGAAGCGGCCAAAGCTATTGGTTGTTCCAATCTGCGAATAATTTTCCGTCACATACTGCCCAACGCGCAAGCGCCGATTATTGTGGCGGCGACGCTAGGCATGGCTGGGGCGATTTTAACTGAATCAGCTTTGTCGTTCCTGGGAATGGGAGTGCAACCGCCAATGCCGTCATGGGGGAACATGCTGATGGATGCGCAGGCCTATATGAGAGATGCCCCCTGGCTGGCGGTTATTCCTGGTGTATTGATTTTAATCACGGTGCTTTCTCTGTACTTTGTTGGCGAGGGATTGCGGGAGAAATTAGATGTTAGAAGTTAAAAACTTATCAACTTATTTTTATCAGGACGATGCGATTGTCAAAGCCGTAGACGATATTAGCTTGTCAGTTGAAAAAGGCGAGGTGTTGGGCATCCTCGGGGAGTCCGGCTCTGGTAAGTCAACCATCGCGCATTCAATTCTGCGCTTAATTCAGCCTCCGGGAAAAATTGTCTCCGGAGAAATTATTTTTAATGGCCGGGATTTGTTAAGACTTACGGACGAGGAGATAATTAATATCCGTGGAGCGAAAATTTCTATGATCTTTCAAGACCCGTTTACTTCACTTAATCCTGTTTTCACGGTTGGCGAGCAAATTGTGGAGGTCATACGTCTGCATCAGGGATTGAATAAAAAAGAGGCCTGGGAAAAAGCTATTCAAATGTTGGAAACGGTTCAAATAAAGTATCCCGGGGCCAGGGTTCGCGATTATCCACACCAATTTTCCGGTGGGATGAGACAGCGGGCGATGATTGCTATGGCTTTGGCCTGTAAACCGGAACTTTTGATTGCTGACGAACCAACCACAGCCTTAGATGTTACTATTCAAGCGGAAATATTAAAGTTAATTAAAGAGATCCAGCAGAAATTTAATCTTTCTGTCATATATATTACGCATAATTTTGGGATCATCAAGGCTATTTGTCAAAGAGTTATTGTTGTTTCTAAGGGCAAGATCGTAGAGCGGGGTGGAGTGGGGGATGTTTTCGCTTCGCCGATGCAATTTTTTCGCCGCTCACAACGATTGTAGATATATGGGATGTATATATGCCAGGAATTGAGCCTTTAAGCCTTTGCCGGCCAGGCTATTCCCCCTGGAGGGGAGACGCCGCACAACCGGATGCGCCTGAGATCGAGTCTCCCGGTCGCGTATTTGTGGAGACAAATCTCACCCGGGCGGAAAGGGAGACCTCCCTTCCCGCGTATCTGGGCAGAGTGGAATGGTTGTTGCGAGAGTTCCCTGCCGTGGGTTGTCCCAACGAAACAGTGGATCAATATTTTATCCCCTTTCTGGAAACAGTTTCGGCGAGCCCAGAGATGGATGCGGTGGCTGAAACGGTTTTTAGGGCTTATTTGCCGATCGATCTGGAATTAGCGGGTCATCAGCTGGTTTCGCTTATTGTTGAGCACCTGCCTGAGCCGGTAACAGGCTTGCCGGTTGACAGACAGATTGAGTTTATCAGTTTGGTAATGGCTTTAATTCATAAGGAAAGTGCTTTTAATCCCGAGGCGGTTTCCGCGGTTGGGGCGGTTGGGCTGATGCAGATCATGCCTTCCACGGCGGGAGACTTAGAAGTAACATATAATTCTGAATTAAGCGATCTGGAGAGAGACCTTCCCCTTTCTGACCCGCGAAAAAACCTGTCACTCGGCATGCTTAATCTTTATCATATTTATATCGAGGAGGGGGGAGCTCCGGGGAGTGAGAGTTTTTTCAGTTTGCCTATGCGCCGGGCGCTGATTGCCTATAATGGGGGAAGAGGGTTCCTGGACGGAGAATCACCCGGAGAAGTGCAAGTGAACCATTATCAAAGAAGGATAATGGCGGTGGCTGAGCTTTACCAAAGATTTTATGAGTCGGAATTGTCTGCTGCCCTCAGCACTTGGAGTGCTGCCTCGTCCGGTCTTGTTGAATAGGCACAGCTGTTTCAATTAATTTTCACCCCATTGCTTGAGATAAAAAAAATTGAGTGAAATTTTCCAGAAACGCCTGCGATAATAAGGGAGATGAAAATTCAACCGGTCACCGGCGGACATAGAATAGTGACGATAACTCTGGCTTTGCTCCGCGCCTTTGTTCAGCATTTAACCACTGCGCCCGGCTTCCATCCGCTTGCCGCATTCAAGGCCGCGGCGCCTGAAGTTGTTGCCGCTTTATCCGCGAAAAGAATTGAAAACGTTATGGTGAGCACAAACGCCAATATAGAAACAATGGTTGAACAGCTGGAACGCGTTCTCGGGTCACGAGAATTCACCGCGCCTTTTCTGGCCGAGCCAGCCCTTTTGTTCAATCTGCCGAAAAACTTCAGCGAGAAAGGCGCCCTGCTGTTCACTCGAGGCGAAGTGCAGGCCGAGGCCCGCCCCGAAACCCAATACCTTGAAATCGAGATCGAAGATGTAAGGCAGGGATTAACGGATTTTGGAGAAGAGATGCTGAGATTTATGGAACTAAACGGCATTACCTCCGTCAAGGTTTATGATCAGCTCTTTTTGCCGCGATATGCTACGAGCCTTGGCTTTAGCGGGGCGGTGGGTGAAGGACTTATGGGAAAACCATTGGGAGCTTTCCCCTCCGTCAGCGGCTGGACAATTTTTTCTATCGAAATTGATCCTACAAAGTGTTCTCCTACTAAGGACCCTTCCTCTTCCTGCCGAGCCTGTGTTCTGGTTTGCCCGGCCGGGGCGGTTGATCCGGGGAGATCTATAGAACTGGTAAACTGGGGAAGTGGACTCAAAGAAGAGGAAAGATTTAATTTATGGATTAATCCCGAGGCATGTAAAGGATGCAAGCTCTGTGTTGAGGCCTGTGGTCCGGGGGCCATCAGCATAATAGAAGGGAAAAAATAAGCATGAAATTAGGCGGAATACCAAATGTTTTTCCGAGGAGCCGGATGCCGGCGGCAGGACCAACGAGATTTTCTCCGCGTCCTGGTCTGGCTCTGGGAACGGGTCAGATCATGACGCTGGTGGGCAACCACGCGGTAGCTCACGCCGTCCGTCAGGCGATGATCGCGGCCGGGGGGGGATTTACCGGGGCCTATCCCATTACTCCCGCGACCGAAATATTGCATTTGATTCGCTATTGGGAGGCAAACGGGAGAATGCCTTCTCTTGGCTACAATGCTCCTTCGGAGCACGACGCCATGTCGGCCTGTATCGGAGCGTCTTTCGGCGGCGTGAGAACCTTTATCGCGACTGCTTCGGTAGGTTTCATGCATATGATGTAGATGGTCGAATGGGCCGGCCAGAACCGTTTGCCGATCGTCATGGCTTTAAGCAACCGCGCCAACGCCCCCTTAAATATCTGGCACGAGGATGTTGACAGGGCCCGAGCGCGGGATTTTGCCGTTGAGCTGGTCGCCGAAAATCACCAGCAGGCCTACGATCTGAGCTTGCAGGCTTTCCGCATCGCGGAAAGAGCCCAGTGGCTGACCATTGTCAATCAGGCGGGCTTTTTTACAAGCCACTCTTCCGCGCAGGTGAGGGTCATCCCCGACGACGCGGCTACTGGTTTTGTTGGCGAATTCCAGCCCCTGCTTGACCCATTTAAAAAGTCGATTTCAAAAGGCGGGCTGACTTCTCCGGCCGCTTATCCTCTCCAGCGCGCGCAAAATTTTGCCGGCTGGGCAGCAATCCCGAGGACAATTCAAGAAACGCATGATGAGTTCGGGAAAATCTCGGGCCGCGCGCCGGGGGCTTTCTTTAACACCTATCATGCCGAAGACGCCGAATATCTCTTCGTAAATTACGGTTTTCTTTCCGGGACCTTGAGGACTTTTATTGATATCATGCGCGGCCAGGGAATCAAGGTCGGACTGATCAGTGGAACCATGTATCGGCCGTTTCCCGGCAGGGAATTGGTTAATGCCATCTATCAACAGATGCCGCAGGTTAAAGTGGTGGGGGTTTTTGATGGAACCTTAGATCCGGTTGACGGCCCAATCTATACTGATCTAAGCGCGGCTCTCAATCGTTTCGGAAGAGAATACTTTCCCCAGCTGCCCCCTAAAATGTTTGATTTCCGCTTCGGCGGCGGACAGAACCCTTACTTCAGCGTTCTCAACGGAGCTTTATACAGAATGATTGAAGAAGCAAATCGTCCCGAAAACCGAGCGGTAGAAAGGCCCATTCAACAGCTTGATCGAAATGGCGAAGGGCCGGCCGTTGAATTGGATTTAACCGACGTCGAAGGACTGCCTCCGTCGGTGACCGACGCGGTTATTCTTGAATTCCTCGGGAGGGGTGGTTTGGGGGCGGTTTCCGCCGCGGCCAATCTGGTTGAAATTGTAAATGGCGGAGATCGTTTTGCCCAGGGGATACCCCAGTTTGGCTCCGAAAAGACCGGTTCTCCAACCTTTGGGACCGCGGTAATATCAAAAGAGCCGATAACCAGCTACAGCCACGAAGGGAAACGGCAAGCAGTGATCGCCTTCAGGCCCGATCTGGTCGAAGCGCGTCACATCAATAGAATCAAAGACGGCGGAGTACTGCTGGTAAACACATCTCTTTCACCCGCAGAGATCCGCCGGCAGCATCAGGTGCCGGATTCGGTCCGGGTTTTTACGATCGATGCCACGGCTCTCTCTTTGAAAGCCCTGGGTAAGGACTTTCCTAATAACGTGCTGCTGGCGGTTCTGGCCCATCTTTATCCCGAGTTGATCTCTTTAGAACAGCTCCGCGCCAGGATCACGGAAGATTTAAGAGGTAAAGAAAATAAAATTATCCAAGGGAATCTTAGATTGATCGAAGAAGCGGTGAGTTCTTTGCAAGGAGAAAATTTAGCATGAGAGTTGGCGCTCCAAAATTTCCTGGCATAAAAAGGCTGACACCTGCGGAACAGGCTCGACTAAAGACGTTCCGGTCAAGCTTTGCGTCGGCGGACGGCTCCTGTATTGGCTGTGGGGGAGAGTTGGCTCTGCGTCTGGTTTCTTCCGCCCTGAATTGGGAAGCGGCGAATGTCAGGTGGAGGGATCAAGAGGGCCGTGTCAGAGGCGGAGGCGCGGGAGGAGGACTGCCTGGCATTATGTTAACAGAGCACACCGGCTGTGAGCAGGTGTGTAAGACGACCAATGACACCAGCGCCTGGATGAGAACTTTTTGGGAGGATGGTCCGCGCTCCATGCTCCACGCCACTTTTTCGGACGGAACTCCGCTTCTAACGGGCCTGCATTATGCCTATCAGGCGCGGATAAAAAATGGGACATTGGATCAGCCGTTCTTTTTCTGGTCTTTTGCCGGCGACGGCGCAACCACCATTGGAGCCGGACCCATAATGAACTTCTTACAGCAGGGCTGGGGATTGCTTATAATCTACGACAATCGGGGATATATGAATACGGGCGCCCAGGTAAGCAGCACCACCTGGCCTTTCGAAAATCGGGCCACCACTCCCGTCGGCGTTGATATCCCAGGCAATCAGTTTTTCCCGGTTGACTGGATGAGGATTGCCGCTGCGCTCAATGTTCCTTTCGCGGCCACTGCTTCCCCGGCCTTTCCGATGGATTTGATGAATAAGGTGCGCTACGCCATCAATGTCCCCGGGCCAACCATTATTTGGGTTGATTCGCCTTGCCCCAAAGAACAGGGCTTCGGGCCAGAGCTAACCAAAGATATGTCCCGCCTTGCCGTTGACAGCGGACTTTTCCCTATTGTCCGCTACCAGGATGGGGAATGGGCGGTAGATATTCTGCGCAGCCAGCAAAGAACAGGCAAACCAACTTCGCTGGAAGCATACTTTGGAGGTCAAGTAAAATCCAGGCACCTTGCTTCCCCCGCATTTGACGAACAATTAAGGCTCTTGTCCAAAGAGGTAGAAAGAAGGTACGCCTGGTATTTACGGCAAGCAGGATACGAACCGGTACCCGCCGGTCAAAGAAAGAACGGACAGCCCACCGTGCGCCTCGGAGAGGGAGTTGAAGCGCCCTCTTTGTATTTGCCCCCGGGCGTGGAAGAGCCAATTCGATCGCTTGACCAGTTTTAGTTTTTCTTAGGATAAAACCCGGCCAGTCCAATAAACTTGGCTTTATCCACCAACTCTTCCTCAATCCTCAAGAGCTGATTATATTTGCAGACCCGCTCGGATCGAGCCGGCGCCCCGGTTTTAATTTGTCCCGAATTAGTCGCCACCGCTAAATCGGCAATAGTTGTGTCTTCGGTCTCACCGCTTCTGTGCGAGGTCATATAGGTATAGCCGGCCGCCCTGGCAACTTCCATCGTATATAAGGTTTCCGAAAGCGTTCCGATCTGATTGAGCTTAATCAAAATCGAATTGGCGACTTTTTGCTTGATCCCCTTCTTTAAGAAGTTGGGATTGGTAACGAACACATCATCGCCCACCAGCTGAATTTTGTTGCCCAGCTTTTCGGTTAAGATCTTCCAGCCGTCCCAGTCCTTTTCCGAACAGCCGTCCTCGATGGAAATGATGGGGTACTTATTGACCCAGCTTTCGTAGAGGGCGACCATCTCTTCGGAGGAGAGTTCTTTTCCTTCGCTCTTTAGCTGATACTTCCCGTCCTTAAAGAACTCGCTGGCTGCCGGGTCGAGCGAGATGTAGACGTCCTTGCCCGGCGTGTAGCCGGCTTTGGCGATTGCTTCCATAATAACCTGGATCGCTTCCTCGTTCTTCGTCAGCCTGGGGGCAAAGCCGCCCTCGTCGCCGACCCCGGTCGAGAGGCCGCGGTCTTGCAAAACTTTCTTCAGGGTTTGATAAACCTCGGCGCCGATGCGCAGGGCGTCGGAAAAGGTCTTTGCTCCGGCAGGCGAGATCATGAATTCCTGCAGTTCATAGTTCCAGCCGGCATGGGCGCCGCCGTTCATGACGTTCATGTTCGGCACTGGGAGGGTGACGGCATTGTCTCCCCCGATGTATTTAAATAGTGAAAGGCCGTAAGAAATCGCGGCGGCTCTGGCAACTGCCAGCGAAACTCCGAGTATGGCATTAGCGCCAAGCTTGCTTTTGAATTCTGTCCCGTCAAGCTCCAGCATCAGGTTGTCGATCTTGAGTTGTTGGTGGGCGGGAAGGCCGATGACTTTCGGCGCGATGATCTCGTTGACGTTCTTGACCGCGGTATAAACTCCTTTGCCCTGATATCTTTTATCCTCTTTATCACGGATTTCCAGGGCTTCGTTTTCACCTGTGGAGGCTCCGGAAGGAACTGCCGCAATGGCAACGGTTCCGTCCTTCAATAAAATTTCTACTTCAACCGTGGGATTACCTCTGGAATCAAGAATCTGCCTGCCTTTAATTTCTTCGATCCTGGCCCCTGATTTTGCTCTTTCAATGTGAAAATATTCTTCTTTTAATCTAACCATTTTTTATGAACCCCTTTCAAAAGTGGAATAATTTAGTTTAACTTAGAATGAGAGAAAAATCAAGATTGGATTCCCAGTGCTTTTATCCTGGTTAAAAGGGTTGTGCGGGCGGTTTTGAGGGATCTGGCCGCCTGGCTGATGTTGCCGTTGTTTTCGGCGATAACTTTTTTGATGGTTTCAATTTCAAAGTTGTCTAAACTTTCTTTCAACGGTTTGGTGCCGCCTTGAGCGGAGAGCGGTATCTCATCCTCACAAATGGTTTTCCCCGCGGATAAAACAATGACGCGTTCAATTAAATTCTGCAATTCCCTGACATTGCCCGGCCATGGATAATTTAATAATTTAGCCATGGCTTCTTTAGCCAGGCCCTTAACGTTTTTGTTCAAAATATTGTTGAATTTATTGATAAAATATTCCACAAAGAGAGGGATATCACTGTTTCTTTCTCTCAACGGGGTTAGCGTGACAGGGATAACGTTTAAGCGATAGTAGAGGTCATGCCTAAAATTGCCTTCTGTGATCTCTTTTTTGAAATCTATATTTGTTGCCGAGATCAGCCGAACATCAATGGGGACGACCTTTTCTCCGCCCACACGCTCAATGGCCTTGCCTTCAAGAACACGGAGCAGTTTTGCCTGCATGGCTGGCGGCATACAGCCGATCTCATCCAGAAAAAGTGTGCCGCCATCGGCCAATTCAAATTTGCCTAATTTTCTCTCCAGGGCGCCGGTGAAGGAGCCTCTCTCATGGCCAAAAAGGTCAGATTCAAATAAATTTTCGGGAATGGCGGCGCAATTTACGGCAATAAATGGTTTGTGGGCTCGCTTACTTTTTTTATGAATAGCGCGAGCCACCAGTTCTTTCCCGGTGCCCGATTCCCCATGAATTAAAATAGTGCTATCTGTCGGCGCGACCTTATCAATGGTTTCATAAAGCTTTTTCATCTGCGGGGTTTTGCCGATTAGATCGTAATAGGCGGTGATATCTTTCAGGGATTCGCGCAGATAGAGATTTTCCCTGACCAAGCTTCTTTTTTCCAAAGCTTTTTCGATTATTGCTTTTAGTTCTTTTACATCAAATGGTTTGGTGATATAGTCAAAAGCGCCCAGTTTCATGGATTCAACCGCCGAAGCAATATCTTTCGAGGCGGTTATCATGATGACTTCCAGGTTTGGATCCTGTTCTTTGATCTTTTTGAGAACCTCAATGCCATCCATCTTTGGCATGCGGATATCGAGGAGTACCAGTGACAGAGATTCAACCTGGCTGATTTTAAGGGCTTCTTGGCCGGATGAGGCGGTAATTACCTTGTAGTTTTTGCGGAGGATTGATTCATAGGTTTCCAGCATATCCCGTTCGTCATCGACGACCAAAATAATTAATTTTGCCATACAATAAATTATAGCATAGTATGGTAGAATACTGTCATGTTTGATCCTCTTTTGATCACTTCTCTGGCCTCGCTTTTGCTGGCAGCTTTTGTTTTTTTAAAGGGTGGGAAGAGCGCCCCCAGTTTAACTTTAGGTTTTTTATCCTTGTCTATAGCCGGTTGGTGTTTTGGCCAATTCATGGGCGGCATTGTGTCAGACAAAGCGCAAGTTTTGTTTTGGACCAGGCTGGGATTGATTGGCGCGGTGTTTTTACCTGTTTTATTTGTTCATTTTACAGCGGCATTTCTTAAAAAAGAGCATAAACTTTGGCTGTTTTACCTTATTGGGTGTGTGTTTTTGCTGGCCGACTTTACGCCGCTTCTTGTGGCTGACGTGGCTCCTATTGTTGGGATAGGTTACTATCCGCAGCCCGGGTTAATTTACCAATATTTTACTTTTTATGTGTTTATATGTTTTATTTACGGTTTTTTCTTGTTATTTAGAGCCTACCGGTTTGCTAAGGGAGAGCAAAGGAACCAGCTGCTTTATCTTATTTTAGGGGCGCTTATCGGTTTTTCCGGTGGAGCCACCACTTTTTTCCCTGTTTGGGGGATAGATTTCCCCATTTTGTCCCGTTACGCGCTACCCCTGTATGTTTTAATTACAATTTATGCGATATTGAAACATAAGCTGCTTAATATTTCCGTGATTGTCCGTGAAGGATTAATTTATTCGGTGCTGACACTTTTTTTTACCGGGTTTTACGTGTCCGCGGTTCTTATTACCAATTATTTTCTGTCGCGATTTGTGTCGTTAAATCCGGCCTTAACGATTGCGCTGGTTGTTTTCGCTTCGGTTTTAATTTTCCAACCTTTGCGAGACAAAGTTCAGCGATTGATCGATCAGGTTTTCTTTAGAGGAGAGTATCAGTACAAGAAGACGATTAATGATCTGTCCGTAGAAAATCAAAATCTCTTCCGTTCTCTGCTGCAGGCGGATAAATTGGCTTCCCTGGGAACGCTTTCCGCCGGTATGGCGCATGAAATCAAAAACCCTCTGGCTTCTATAAAGGGGCTGACGCAGGTTTTGGAAGAAAACCTTAACGATCCCGCTTTCATCAAAAAATATCAGGAGATTGTCTGCCGGCAAATTGACCGCATGAATAATTTAATTGAAAAATTATTGCATTTTGGCCAACCCAAGGGGCTGTCTTTAAGCGAATTTAATATAAATAGAGTTATCGAAGAGGTGTTAAATTTAATTGAAGACCAATGTCGTAAACGTGCGATAGTCGTGGAGAAACGTTTGGCCAAAGATTTTATTATCAAAGGAGATGCCGAGCAGCTGTCCCAGGTTTTTATGAACCTGTTGTTAAATGCCGTGCAGGCAATGCCGGAGGGGGGTGGTTTAGTTGTTGAATCGCGAGTGGCGAACCACGAGTCCATAGTTATCGAAGTTACCGATAACGGACAAGGGATCGCGGCTGATAAGCTAGACAATATTTTTGATCCGTTTTATAGTACGAAGGATGAGGGGGTGGGGATGGGTTTGGCTGTGGCGTACCGGATTGTCAAAGAACATGGTGGCGAGGTCAAGGTTGAGAGCCAGGTGGGAAAGGGAACAACATTTAAAATATGGCTACCTATAAAACAAAAGCCGTCAGCTTAAAAACTATTCCTTTCGCTGAAGCGGATAAAATGGTAACCCTGTTTACCAGGGATCATGGTAAAATAAGAGCGATTGCCAAGGGGGCATGCAGAGTTCCGTCCAGCCTGGGGGGAAGGGTAGAGCCTTTTACTTATGGGGACTATTTTGTTGCCAAAGGCAGGAATCTGGATATTATCTCACAGTGTCAGATAATAGAATCTTTCCAGCGCGTGCGTGAGCAAGAATCAACTTTGCCTGCAGGTATGTATATGCTAAGGCTGGTTAATTCCGGTACGTCTGAAGGCCAACACTACCCGGAGCTATTTGATTTGTTGGTTGAATCTCTACTGCGTTTAAAAAATGGAGAACTGCCTAAAACGGTGGCGCTGGATTTTGAAAAGAAATTTGTTGTTCTTGAGGGAATTTATCATGAAAAGATCCACCCGCGGGATTCTTTAAGTGAACATATTGGGAGTGATATTAGATCATGGTAGGAAAAAGTTTTACCAAAGTTCTTTCTAATCCCGGTTTTCTTTTATTGTGGTTGGGGCAGCTCAACTCACAGCTGGCAGACCGAGTTTTTGTTTATGTTTTAATGATTCATGCTTACAAATTAACCCAGACCAACGTGGGGGTCTCTATCCCGCTTTTAGCTTTTGGGATTCCCTCATTGCTTTTTGGCCCTTTGGCCGGTGTCTATGTGGATAAGTGGAATCGAAAAGGTATTTTAACCATAACCTCTATTATCCGTGGGGTTTTAATCTTATTGATTATCCCGCTGGTGTCTAAATCGATGGTTTTAATTTTCTTGGTCAGCTTTTTAATCTATACGACTATGCAGTTTTTTGCTCCAGCGGAAACAGCGTCTATTCCGGAGCTGGTAAATAAAGACGATCTTATAGTTGCCAATTCTTTATTTATGATAACCTGGATGGGAGCTTCTGTTATCGGTTTTGGTTTGGGTGCTCCGCTGGTTAATTATTTTGGCAATGAGGGGACATTTGTCGCGGCGGCCGTGCTCTATTTTATCGCGGCAGGGGCGGTGGTTTTGGTTCCTTTGAAGTCAAAAGAAAAAAGACCGCTGCATCTGGAGAGCTCCATTCGACGGGATTTGTTCCAGGGCCTTGAGTTTATACGCAGGAACAGTGTGGTGCGTTATTCCTTGTATAAATTGTTTGTGGCCACAGCGGCGATTGCCATTGTTTCTCTCCTGGCTATTTCATATGCCAAGGATGTGCTGAATATTGGGGCCAAGAATTTTGGTTATCTGATTCTTGCCGTAGGGGTGGGGATGTTTGTGGGGTTGGGGTTGTTGGAGCGTTTGAGCAGGCTCTTAACCAAAGGGACAATTGTGGTTATGAGTTTTATCTTGTCCGGTTTGGCTTTGGTGGCGCTTGGCCGAGTGTCTGATCTTCATCTGGCCCTGGTCTTAATCGGACTTTTGGGTTTGGGAAATATTTTTATTACTTCGTTAATTCAAACAATTTTACAGCAACATATTCCCCGGCAGATACGGGGTAGAGTTTTTGGGGTTCAGAACATGATGATTAATTCTGCCTTTGTTTTCCCGGTTATCCTGGCCGGCTGGTTAGCCGATATGTATGGGGTGATGTGGGCGCTTGGGGGGTTGGGGTGGCTGGTGTTGGCAACCGGGGTGGCGGGAATATTCTTACCTAAATTTAGAGCGGTTTAGTTGTTTCTCACTTGGTTTCATACAACGATCTCTGGCATTAATTGTTTAGCCAGTTCCATTATAGCGAGCCTTTTAATAAATGTGTGTTTTGAGTATAGCAGCGCTTCTCCAATTTTTAAGTCCTTGGAACTTAACAGTTTTCTATCGCTTCTTTCTATTCTTCTCCACCATCTTTTCTCGGCTTTGGGTTTGCCTTGTGTGAACCTTTTTCTTAATGATCGGCGGTTGGGGAAGGGAGAAGACAGGGCGCTTTCGATTGTTTTATGAGCCCCTTCATGCCCCAATGGTAATTCCGTAGGGAGTATTTTTCTTTGGCCGGTTTGGCTAATAACGATATTTTTTTGCTCTAGTTTTTCTGCAGAGGGCAAGAGATCGCTGTCGTCATGACTTATCAAGCATAGGTTGTACAAAAAGTGCACGGTGGGCCGTTCGGCAATTTTCAATATTGTAAACATAGTTTCAGTCAGGGTTTGGATGGACATGGTTGGAAAGGTTAGAATACAATAGTGACATTGGGGAATTCCCATCTCATCCAATATGAAAATGAGCCTTAGGGCCATTTCCAAAGAATGGCTTTTCCGGAAAAAGGCCAGGGCCTCAGGATGAAAGCCGTCAGTGCCAAAATTTAGCCAATTTACCCTGATCATTTTTAAATAGGCAAGCAGCGTGAAATCCAGCTCTCCATTCTTGTAAAATGAAGCGACAGTTCCTTGGAAGACAAACGAAAATGCTTTACGCAGGGATGGATCTGCTGTCAGTAATTGAAAAAATTTTATGGCTCTTTCTTTGTCTTGAAAAAAATCATCATCTGAGAAATGAATGTTTAAGGCTCCTTTGGGAAGCAAGCCTTTTTCAGTCATCTCTTTTATTCTTTTTAGTTCCTGGATAAGTCTTTCGGCTGACCAGTAAATCGGGGCCGGGTGATATTTATGGGAACAAAAAACACATCTATATTTACAACTTCTGGACGTGTGTAGAGACAAGTCATTGTGTTTATTGATATCTTTTATTAGCGTCTGGTAAGCAACGATTCCCGGTTGAGCGTTTAGCTCTGCTTCGGTTAATGCGTTGGTTGTCTCGTTTAGATATTCAAAATCTGCTTCTCTGACATATACTCCTTTTAGCCCCTCAATAAGTTTTGTGTCTAAATAGTTGCTGGCCATGGCTTGGACAAGGGGGGTAATTACCCCTTCGCCGTCGCCTTTGACAAAGGCAGTTGCTTCCGGAAAGAATGAAGCCAGCGCACGCAGATCATTTGAGACGTTAACACAAGAGCCGCCGATAATTATTTTTGCATCGGGATAGGCTTTTTTAATGGCGGCAACCTCTGCTTGAGTTATTTTAAAGAGATCATCATAGAGAGAAAGGGCGAAAATAAGCTGTCTATCTTCTGCTTGATATTCCTTTGGAAAAGCAAATTTTGCCGGATCTTTTTGCTGGACAAGGGGTGTTTCCATAAAGTAAACTCCCGCAGTATTGCTGTTTCTTAAGGTAAGAGATAAACAATGCGCAGCTCCCGAAATAGTTTGTTTGTATTTTGGGACATTTGGATCCTTGAGCGCCATATCAAAGACAACCAGTGGCCTGCGCGGTTTTGGTTGCGCGGTTATCCTTGGACGGTTTTGTTTAATAGGTCTGATTTTTACTTGTGCGGTTCTCATTTTCCTTCTGTGAGAGCTCCGAAAAATTGACCCGGCAAATCCAGGTTGTCAAGTTTACCCGCCTTTGGCGGACTTTTCGGGCTCAGATATCTATCGACGCCCCCCCCAGAAAATTTCACCCTTTTGTGCTATAATTTCATAAAAACAATGCCTAAATTCTGCAACTACTATGTAACTTTCCGTTGTAATGATTCGTGCGAATTTTGCTCTATTTGGCAAAAAGAAGATTTGCAAAAAATCAAAGAAAAACCTTATGACCTTTCCCTGGTCAGAAGATTGGGCGTACAAAGTTTAAACATCACCGGCGGGGAGCCTCTCTTACGCGAAGATCTGCCGCAGATCTTAAAGCGAGCCAGAGATTTGGGCTTTGAAGTTATGCTTACCACAAACGGAATCCTTTATGCTGACAAGGCAAGGTTGATAAATGGTTTGGTGGAAAGGCTTTTTTTCTCGCTGGATTATCCCACAGCGGAGATGCATGATCGCAGTCGGGGGGAGGAGTGTTTTCATCTTGTAATAAAGGCGATTAAGCTGGCTCAGGAATTGGGACAGAAGCCAGTTATTTATTTTACTTTAACCAGGGATAGTGTTCTTTACCTGCCTGAGATGATTGATTTGGCAGCCGGCCTCAAAGTCTTCATATGTTTAAATCCTGTCTATGATTTTCATGGAACTCAGGGGTTTGAGCCGTCGACCATAGACCATATTCGTTATTATTCCAGGCGAAAAAATGTGTTAATTAACCTGGCGGTCTTAGAATTTGTTAATAATGGTGGAAATAAGGTTATTCTCTCTCGTTGCAAGGCACGCGAGACGACTATTACTATAATGCCGGATGGCAGCCAGGCTGCCCCCTGCTTTTTTAATTGTGGGGGAGAGCAGGGCAAAGAGGACATCTGTTCTTCTTGTATGCGCTGGCCCTATATGCTACCATCTTTCTCGACAGGGATTGATAGGTACTTTTGGCTTAATTTATTTTCAAATTTTATTAATGGGAGGAAAATAAGATGAAGATTGTAATGGTTGTTCCGTATTTTTACCCGCACACCGGTGGAACAGAAAAGTATGTTAAAGATTTGTCCATGTCTCTGACCCAGGCCGGCCACGCAGTAACGGTTATCTCCACAAACCTGCCCGCGGAGAAGAATGCCCCGGCTGAAGAAATAACGGAAGGCTTCAAGGTTATTCGCCTGCCCGCGATCAATATGTTTAGCTATCTGCCGGTTACCAGGCAAAAATTTGACCTCAAAATGCTCGAAGGTTATGACATTGTCCATTGCCATGTCCCCTCTTTTGGTTTTTTAAGAGAGGTAGTTGGAAAAGTTAAACAGCCGGTTATTGTAACCTATCATTGTGATGTGACTGTCTCTGAAAAATACTATGGAGTTGCCATCCCGGGTTGGTTAATCAAGACAGTTGAGGCCACTTCCAATGTCTATGCCAGAGATTTATTAAGAAAAGCCGATGTTGTTTACAATACAACAAAAACTTATGCCGATACTTCTCCTGTTTTGGGTAAGGTTAAAGGGGTACGGCATATACCGATCGGTATTTTTCACGATCATATTGATGCAATGCAGCAAAAGCTTGGCTTAACTGAAAAAGACAAGAATCCAAAGCAATTACTTTGGTTGGGTCGCATGGCAGGGAATAAAGGTTGCGACTATATGGTTATGGCCATGCCCGCGATATTAGCGGCTTGCCCTGATACAAAACTGGTTGTTTGCGGTGATGGCGAAGAAAAAGCCCATATCAATTCGTTGATTGATAAGCTGGGAGTTAGGCAGTCAATTGAAATGCTGGGCACAGTTGATTTTGCCGGGCTGGTCAGGCTCTTTTACCAGTCATTGGTTTACGTTTTTCCTTCAATCAATCGCCTGGAAGCTTTTGGTATCGTACAATTAGAAGCTTTTGTCAATAATACTACTGTAGTCGCGTCAGACATTCCTGGGCCGAACGCTGTTATGGATGTCGGCACAACCGGGCTTTTAGTGCCGAAGCAAGACCCACAAGCTATTGCCGATGCAGTTATTCCTTTATTGAAAAATCCGCAAAGGGCGATTGAAATGGGTAAAGCCGGGCGAAAACTTGTTGAGACAAAATATGATTGGAAGGTTATAGTTGAGCAGGTGCTGGACCTATATAAGGAAGGCTTAACGAAAAAAGGCAAATGAAAATCCTAGTTACTGGAGGAGCCGGGTTTATTGCCTCAAATATAGTTGATGCCTATGTTGAAGCCGGGCATGAAGTCGCCGTCCTCGACAATCTAACGACCGGCAAAAGAGAAAACCTTAATCCTCAAGTAAAGTTCTACGAAGTTGATATTCGAGACAAGGAAAGACTCTCCCTGGTTGTTACCGAATTCTCTCCTGAAATTATCAATCACCACGCGGCGCAGATAGATGTGAGAAAATCCGTGGAAGACCCGGCTTACAACGTGGAAGTAAATGAGCTTGGGACTTTAAATTTGCTTGATGCCGCGGTTAAGGCCAGGATTAAAAAAATCATATTTTCTTCAACCGGTGGAGCACTCTATGGTGAGGTAGCCAGGAAGAGTGGGGCAGATGAAAATCATCCTCTGGAACCAATTTCCCCATACGCAATTACAAAAAGGTCAGTCGAGCTATATTTGCATGCCTATCATGTTAACAATGGTTTGAACTATACCGTTTTGCGTTACGGCAATGTTTATGGGCCGCGCCAGGATCCGTTAGGTGAGGCCGGGGTTATTGCGATCTTTTGCGGCAAACTGTTAAATGGTGAACAGCCGACAATTTACGGGGATGGTAAGCAATTGCGTGATTACTGTTATGTCGGGGACATAGCGGCGGTTAATCTATTAGTGTTGGATAAGGGAGATAATCAAATTTTTAATGTTGGCACGGGCAAAGGGACTTCGGTCAATGCGTTGTTTAATGTTATCAAAGATATTGTAAGGTTTGATAAAGATGCGATTTATGCTCCCACCAGAACGGGTGAGTTGTTTCGCAGTGTACTTAATGCTAAAAAGATCAAAAAAAAGCTGGGTTGGAAAGCGGAGACGAGTATAAAAAAGGGTCTAAAACTGACCCTCAAGTGGTATAAAGACTAATGAAGAAAAGGATACTTTATTTATACTCGGACACTGGTGGCGGCCATCGTTCGGCGGCTACGGCGCTAATGCGGGCGGTAGATCATTTGCGCAAAGACATGTTTGAACAAGAAATGATCGATGTTTTTGCCGCCTGTTCCGGTTTCCTTAATATGTTTGCCAAACTCTATGGTCCGGTTATCCAATATTCGCCCCAAATGTGGGGACAACTCTACTATTGGCTGGATGATGAGAAAAAATTGGAAGCTCTGGAAAAAATGTCCCGCCCTTTTATTTTGAAAGAACTTACCGCATTAATCCAGGGGAAAATGCCCGATGTTATTGTTTCTGTTCATCCAATGATTAATCGCTTGACAGTCCGGGCGATAAAACAATCAGGGAAAAAGACCCCTTTTGTCATAGTGATAACTGATCCGGTTACTCTCCATCGGGCCTGGATAGCTCCTGGAGCGGATTTTGTCGTTGTCGGAACGCACGAAGCCAAGGAGCTGGCGCTAAAATACGGAATGCCCGAAGAAAAGATTAAGATTGTCGGTATGCCGATCGACCCAAAATTCTTTCTGGAAGATAAGGATAAGGAAAAAGCCAGAAAAATGGATAAGCTCGATCCTAAGCTTTTTACTGTGTTGCTTATGGGTGGGGGTGAGGGGGCCGGCAAACTCTATGACATAATTGAGGAGATGGAAGAGCAAAAAATTAAAGCCCAATTAATCGTTATTGCTGGGCGAAACAAAAGCTTAGAACGAAAAATTAAACGCAATAAGAATAAATTTAGTTTTCCGCTGCGTGTTTACGGCTTTACAGATCAGGTCCACGAAATTATGGCCGAGTCTGACCTGATTATTACCAAGGCGGGTCCGGGGACTATTGCCGAAGCTTTGGCGATGAACTTGCCAATTATTATTACCTCATGGTTGCCGGGACAAGAAGAAGGGAATGTTGAATTTGTGGTTAGAGAAAATATTGGCCGGGTAAGCAAGGACCCAAAAAAAGTGGTTGAGATTGTAAAAGAGCTGCGCGAGACCACCGAATTTGAGGAATTAAAAAAGAATATTGCCCGGGTCAGCCGGCCGCAGGCGGCGGTAGATATTGCCCATGAAATATTTCGTTGTCTTTAGTCTGATTATCTGTGTCGCTTCTGTGGTTTTGGCGGAAGAGACGCCGCGGGATGTACCCGAGGACCATTGGGCAACAGAGGCGGTTTATGATCTGGTTAAATTAGGCGTTACCAGTGGTTACCCGGATGGCACCTTTCGCGGCACAAAGCAGATTTCCCGCTATGAAGTTAGTTCTTTTATTTCTAAATTAGCCAATTCTTTAAATTTTACTCGCGGTAAAAATGAAAAACTGCTGGAAGAGTTCAAAACCGAATTAGCTTTAGTTCAGTATAAAAAAGAAAAAGCGGCCTGGGGGACACACTTTAAGGGAGAAATGTCGGCTATGTCCAGGCTCGCGATAGATGCGACACGGGGAGCCGAAGCTAATTACCGCTTAAAGTTAAGTTTGGTCAAGAATTTTGACCCGGCTTCCAGCTTGAAGATCGGCCTGGACACGATGGATGCTGGTTATGGTAATTCCACCCCCAGAAACCTGGCTACAGAATTATTGGATTTTGAAGGCAAGGTTAAACTGCCTTACTTTGATCTTAAGGCAGTTATTGGCCCTGGTTTAGTGGTGCACCAGGATTCAACAGGCTTATTCCCTTACGAGGAAAGAATTGTCGTTGAACGGCCTTTTAGTGCTCTTGAGGTTTCTAGCCGGGGGAAAAGTTGGGGCATGATGGCCGGGTTTATTGTCCGTCGGTCGGCAGTTTCTGGTTCTGTTGCTCTATACGAAATAACCGGGAGCTTAAATTTTTCCCTTAATAATTCATTAAGGCTGGGGATGCAACCGAGTTTGTTTTCGGAAGTGGGGACAGGACGTGATTTATACAGTAAAATTTTTCTTGATTATGCGCCGGACCAAAATTCGGTGACCAATATCCTATTGGGGATAGGGGGGACAGGAACCAGCAGTTGGCATTTGCGTGTGATTCAGGAGTGGCAGGAGTTATTTGGTTGGGGATTGACGTTGCGGGTAGATAAATTGGGCAGTAGTTATCGTCCGGCCATGATTGAGGACGAAGTATATTTTCTCGATAATTTTAACCGACCAATTTTAGACGGCACGACAGACCTGGGCTGGAGCTTTAGCAAACGACTTGGTGAAAAGTTAAGAGTTGAGGAGAATGGGAATCTATCTCTGACTGGATCCTATCAATATGGGGCAGGTTATCCTGGAACGAATCACACCGAACAACTTTCTCTTGTTTATGACCTTTGGCCGCAGCTTAGTTTGCAGGGGTACTATCGTTTTTATAATGTTCCTTCCGGCCTTTCTCACTATTATAAAGCTGTGGCGACCAGAACAAACCATTTTGGGTTTGAGATCAAACATGCGTGGTGACAGGCTGGTTTAGAGGTCGGTGGTTCTAATGGGAACGGTGAAGACAAAAGTGGACCCGTGGCCAAGCCCATCCGATTCTGCCCAGATTTTGCCTCCCAGCCTTGTTACCAATTCGTGGTAAAGATATAGTCCCATGCCTGATCCTGACGCGCTGTCATCAAGTTGTGTTTTTCTCTCAAATATTTTTTCGAGATTTTTTGCTTCAATGCCTCTGCCCCGGTCAATGACTCTTACCTTAAGATATTTTATTCCGCTTTCCTCAATCGAAGAAAAAACTATCTGTATTGGGTCTCCCGGACTCCCATATTTTTCGGCATTTTCAATCAAACCATAAAGGATTGACCTGAAATGGAGCGGATCCAGAATAACAGTTTCCGGAACATCATTATTGATGGTTACGTCGTGTAAAAGCTTTAGCTCATCAGTAAATGCCCGACTTAAATTTGTTTCTATAGCTTTGATTGGAATCTCAAAATTTCCGCCTCGAATCAAAGGCGCAACTACTTGAGTGATATAATCTATCATTCTATGAATATTTCCAGGAGCGACTTCAAGTATTTTTTCGGCTCGGGCAGGATCTCCAGGTTTTCTCGCCAGCAAGGTTAAGTATCCCAGTGCTGCATTTAAGGATGACTTTAAGTCATGCTCCACTCTGGACATTAAGTCCGTCACCATTCTCATTGTGCGTTGTGCCGCTTGTGCCTGAGCGTCGAGCGCCATTCTTTGTTCAAATGATGTTAGATGGACAGCAGCTTCCCCGGTTATCAGGGCTGGGATATCAAGGATGGTTTCGTTGTCAAAGCCAAATTCAAATGGATGTCGGCCGGATAAGAACCAGTCAGCTTTAATAACGCCATAAACGTGATCACGCTCAAATAAACAGCCAAATAGAAGCGCCATTGACGCTGAAGATCCAAAATTAGCGCCAAAATCATGTTTGTAGCGCTGGGTGACTGTTTCATCTAATTGACCGAATAAACTGCTGGAAGTTACTTGTCCTGTTGCACTGAAAAAGAACTGCTCTCCGTCATCTATTGAGGGAAAAAATTGGAAGCCCTTTGTTTCCTGGACAGATTTTAAGGGGCCTTCTGCCGGACGGGGGTCGCGATAGTGACTTTCCTCTACATAACTGGGATCGTTGGCGACATAAGCTTGAATATCACCTTGCTCTGTTATTCTATAGAAAACAACCCTGTCTGCCCGTATGGTTTCTGCCAGACAATCGGCCAGGCTCTGGATAAATCGTGGGCGGGAACGGCAATCTTGTAGATCAACCCTTAATCTTTGCAGCTGTTCTATAGCGCGTTGGTATGGTGAACTCACGCCATGGTTGATTACTTGTCCAGTCGCTTGATGTATTCCTGATACAATTCTCATATTTTTCATACTATTTTGTCGCCAAAAAAACGCAGGAATTTCAGTTTTTATGAAATTCAAAATCTGTTATAATAATATTGTCATGATGCGTAATATTTTGCTTGTTATGTTCCTGGTATTTTTGTCTCTTGCCTCTTTTGCCGCTGTTAATTTTCCGGCCCCGTCCGGTTTTGTTAACGACTATGCCGGCATTCTTTCTTCAGCCCAAAAGCAAGAGTTGGAATCAATCTCACAAGACTTAAAACAGGCAACCGGGGCTGAATTAGCAGTAGCCATTGTTAAAACAGTTGAACCCCTTGATTCCAAACTCTATGCGGTCAAACTTTTTGAAAAGTGGGGGGTTGGGGAAAAGGGCAAAGACAACGGCGTGCTTTTACTGCTGGCTTTAGAAGAGAGACGGATTGAAATCGAAGTTGGTTATGGTTTGGAAGGAGTGATTAATGACGCCTTAGCCGGACAAATTCTTGATACTTATGCTGTGCCTAATTTTAAGAAAGGGGGGCTGGCGGTTGGCGTTGTAGAAACTGCCATGGCCATTAGTCAGATCATAGCAGGCAAAGAAGTTCCTCTAGCACAGCCAGCGACAGCAGTCCCGAAAAACCCTGGCAACGGAGCTTCTTTATTGTATGTTATTATAGGGATAATTGTTCTCGGCATAATTTTTCGCAAAGGCGGTTCCATTATTGTGGGGATTTTCGGCGCTCTATGGGGTAGTGAGGTGGCTGGGGTTGCCGGGGCAATTATCGGCGGTTTACTTGGCTTGTTTTTTGGTTTTTATGGTTTGATGTTTATGGGTAGGGGGGGTGGCAGTGGAGCGGGGGGAGGGTTTGGTGGCTTTGGTGGGGGTAGATCGAGTGGTGGAGGTAGTGGCAGAAGCTGGTGATTGGTGTTAGAATTTAGACAAGGGAGGTAAATGATATGAAAACAATATGGATTGTTCTTGGTGTCGTTGTTGTTTTGGGTCTGTTTCTGGTGGGGACTTATAATGGTTTGGTAGGGATGGATCAGACCGTTAAGCAGGCGTGGGCGCAGGTTGAGAATCAGTTGCAAAGAAGATACGATTTGATTCCCAATCTGGTGTCAACTGTTCAAGGATATGCCAAGCATGAGAAAGAACTATTTGAAAATGTGACCAAAGCGCGTTCGGCCTGGGCTAATGCCAAGTCGACCGCGGATAAAGTGGCTGCGGCAGGCGGCATGGAAGGCGCGATTGGCAGATTGCTGCTGGTAGCAGAAAATTATCCACAACTCCAGGCTGCGCAGAATTTTAGAGCGCTGCAGGATGAATTAGCCGGCACAGAAAATCGTTTGGCCGTTGCCAGGATGCGTTTTAATGAGACGGTTCAAACATATAATACCAAAGCCCGTTCCATTCCCACGGTTTTCCTGGTAAGAATGTTTGGTTTTGACTCAATCAAGGATTTCTTTAAGGTAGAAGGGGAAGCTGCCAAACAGGCGCCAAAAGTAGAATTTTAGTAGATTTCCTGTAAAAAGAGAGTATAATACTCGTGGAGGTGTTTGGGATGAAAATTAAAAAAATCCGGACTTATTTACTTATCTTATTGGGGATTCTGCTTATTGTGGGGGTGTTCCTTTATAGCTGTGGTCAGACGGAAGGTGGTAGTGGCAGCAGTGGAGATCATAATCCTGCGGTTTCTGCCTCAAACCTTTTTGATGTTTCTGGTGCCAAAGCAATTGCCACAGCCTCTTCTGGTACTTCTACTTCCAGTGCCATTAAGACAATGTCTGCGGCCCGCGTTACGGAGCTTTTAAAGCTAAGCGATGATGGGACTATTTCTTCTGTGTTTACCGAGTCTCTTGGATCAACCTGGCATCCGCCGATTTCTGTGATTGAGACCGGGCCGGACGGTACTCTTTATGTCGGTTTTCAGTGGGGGATTTGGATTTCTGATGGTGGCGGCAGCAGCGGCACAGGAGAATCGACCTCTGGTGGCGGCAAAAGCGTGGCTTTCTTCAGAATTTTTCCCAGCGGCACAGTGGAATCTGTTGACGAAGATATTTACGGCGTAGGCACCTGGTATGGCTCTGATGAAAATGGGGAACTGCCAAAGAAACAGGTGCAGTTTGACAGCGACGGCAATATTTATTATTTAGGCACCGGGCAGAGCGGTTCGACCGTGCTCAAGAAAAAATTGGCCAGCAGCGGAGCGATTTCACAAATCGGCAGTTCCAATATGGAAGTGCGTGACTTTTTGATTTGTCCCAATGGCTTTGTCCTCTTCCATGGTTCCAATGCCGGCAGTTGGGGCACAGAGTGGTTAAGAGTAATGTATGGCAGCACGGTCAGTAATGTTTTTTATAACAGCGGCGGCGGCTGGCTGCGTTCCTACTATTATCAAGTCATTGACAGCGTGAATTATGTTTTCCTGGTTGGTGAAAATTTGACCCTTCTGGATTCAAGCGGCGTGCCCCAAAATTATACTGGCATTGTCAAAGTCACGCTGGCCAGTAGTGGCGCGCCTTCTTTGGTTGAGGCCTTGTATGACGATAATAATATGTATAGTGATGACTGGGGGACGATTGGCGGCCAGCTTACCTGGGGTTATTGGGACTCGGTCGAAGCGGCAAATAAAAAGTTTTTTGTTTCCAATAATTATGGTGAGCTTATCCGTCCGTTATCTCTGGAAGCCGGCGTGACCGAAGCCGAGATCAGGGCTTTTATCAGGAAGAAATATCAGAGCATAACTACCGATACTTTAAGTAGCATTACTTTTGCGGGGCAAGCCGCGACCATAGAAGGTTGGCAGGTTAGCAATTTCCTGGACGACCTGGTGAGCGCCAATATAGACGGAAAAACCTGGAAAAAATGGCGTGAAGAAAATAATTTTTCAACCGGCATCAGATTTGGCAATGCCAAGCAACTGCTGTTTGCCGATAACGGCAAACTCTATGCGGTGATGGGGCTTGATACCTGGGGGAGCGGGTCTTCCCGGGGCGATAAGCTTTTCCAGATTGTTAACGCGTCCGGTAGCGCGGAAATAGTTGCTTTTCCTCAAGACACGGCCACTTATTATAAGTCAATGAGCAAAGCCCGCGCTTACGGCAACTATGTCGTTTACCTGTCAAATAAGGTTGGCCAGTACAAGATCTTTCGCCTGAATTTGAACAGTCCGACGACCGCGCCGGTTAATATGCTGCCCGGCAAGTCTGATATTGAAATTTTTAGCTTTAACTATAATCCTGTTAGCGGTAAGCTTTTATACGATGTTTATGATAACAGCAACAGCACATCATATTATGCGGAGCAGGATATAACCGGCACAACCGGCGCAACCGAAATCAGCGCTGAAGGTTACACTATTACGGATATCGTGCCGTTTGACGCTAGAGAATAAGTTGAAGCGATTTTCGATAACTGAAGCCCAGGCTTTTGACTGGTATGCCCGGCAAAAGCTTGGGCTTTGTTCTTTGATCCTCATGGAGAATGCCGGCCGCAGTGTTGCTGAAGAAGCTCTGAAAATGTTGCGAGGCAAAAAAAGAGTGACTATTGTTTGTGGGGTGGGGAATAATGGCGGGGATGGGTTAGTGGCTGCCCGGCATCTGATCAATGCCGGGAAAAAAGTTCAAATTATTATCATCGGAAATGTTTCAAAACTCAAACCAGATCCTAAAACCAATTATAATATTCTCAAAAAAATGAAAGTTAAAATAGTTAAAACGTTAAAAGAATTAAAAGAGATTGGGAATGGAGATCTCGTAGTCGACGCGATTCTTGGAATTGGCTTAAGGTCAGAAGTGCGAGGACATGTGTCCAAGGTTATCAGGGTTTTGAACCAAAGCAATAAACCAATTTTGGCTGTTGATGTTCCCTCCGGCCTAGATGCTGATACGGGCAACGTTCTTGGTGTTGCGATTAAAGCTAAAAAAACCATAACTTTTGTTGCTGCAAAAAAGGGTTTTTCTAAGGCTGATGGGCCTAAGCACTGCGGTAAAATTATAATTAGACCGATTTTTTGAAATTTTTTACAAGGCTTAAATCCCCACAAAGATCCGTTCTATTCCGGAATTGTCTTTTATTATTTTTATTCCCATAAATCTATTTTTTGCCAGCTCTTTTATTTTTTCCGCTTGATTGATGCCAAACTCAAAAATAAGTGGGCAAGTGGCTTGTTCAATAAGTTTTTTGATATAATCCAACCCGTCTGGTCCGCCGTCTAAAGCTCCTCCGGGTTCCCAACCCTTAACATCAGTTTCCAACGTGTCTATATCGGCTGTTGGAATATAGGGTGGATTGGAAACAATAAGATTAATTTCTTCGGGTTTTTGAGTCATAAAGGTTAAAAGACTTTGGAACATATCTCCAACAACAAATTCGCAGCGATCAAGAACGTTATGAGCTTCGGCATTCTTTTGTGCGATTTTTATAGCTTCAGGTGATGAATCAATACCAATAACCTTAATATTTGGCAGATACTTGGCCAGGCTAACTGCGATGCAGCCGGAACCGGTTCCTAAGTCAGTAATGAGCAATGGGGAATGAGTAACGGGCAGTGTTTTTATGAAATCAATTACTACTTCAACTAATTTTTCGGTTTCAGGGCGGGGGATGAGAGCCGATCTATCGACATAAAAATCCAAAGACATAAACGGTTGATTGTTTGTTATGTAAGCAATGGGTTCGTGTTGGCTACGGCGCTGGATAAAACCCTTAAATTTACCAAGTTCTTCCGGTGTTAAAATTTGCTCATGTTTTGTATAGAGTTCTATACGCTTGAATTTGAGGGCATGGGCCAGGAGGATTTCTGCTTCAAGGTGAGGCCATTCAATATTGTATTTCTTGAAATAATCGGTGGTCCAATCAAGTAGCCTTTTAATTGTCCAGGATTCCATTTATTTAAGTTTCTTGAGTTTGGCTACCCGGTCGGCAGTTGTGAGTGCATCAATTATTTCTTCTAACTCCCCCTCAAGCACCGCTTCTAGCTGATGAGTAGTAAAACCAATCCTATGATCGGTAATTCGTCCTTGGGGAAAGTTGTATGTTCTGATCTTTTCTGAGCGGTCACCGGTGCCAACCATAACCTTGCGGCTTTCGGCCCGTTTTTTTCTCTCTTCTTCAACCGCTTGCTCAAATAGGCGGCTGCGCAAAAGCTTCATGGCTTTTATCCGGTTTTGGAGCTGGGAGCGTTCGTCCTGGCAGGCAACGACCAGGCCCGAGGGCATATGGGTAATGCGGATGGCAGAGCTTACTTTGTTGACGTTTTGCCCGCCCGGGCCGCTGGCCCGGTAGGTGTCGATGCGCAGCTCTTTTTCCTCTATTTTGATGTCAACTTCTTCGGCCTCGGGTAGTATGGCAACCGTGGCGGCCGAGGTATGGATCCGGCCGCTGCTTTCTGTCTTGGGCACGCGCTGAACGCGATGTGTCCCGCCTTCGTATTTAAGACGGCTGTAAGCGCCTTTGCCGACAATATTAAAGCTTACTTCTTTGTAGCCGCCCAGGCCGGTTGGGCTTGAGCTCAAGAGATCTGTTTTCCAACCGCGAAGTTCCGCGTAATGTAAATACATGTGCAGAAGCTCGCCGGCAAACAGGGCCGCTTCTTCTCCGCCGGTGCCTGCCCTGATTTCCATAATAATATTCTTGTCATCCAACGGATCTTTGGGCAGCAGCATAAACTCGATATCTTTTTCCAGCTTGTCCTTGGCGGGGGTGAGCCGGCTTAATTCCTGTTTAGCCAGATCCGCCATGTCTTGTTCCTTGAGCAGCTCTTGGGCCTCTTTGATCTCTTGGTAAAGAGCTTTAAGCTCCAGGATTTTTTCGTGGCGCTCTCTCAGCTCACCAAGTTGTTTTGAATAATCCTGGAATTTTCCACGGTCTGCGATAATTTCCGGGGTGCTAAGAAGTTTTTCCAGTTCATGGAAGCGTTTTCCGACATTTTCCAGTTTTTCTAGAAACATGAATAGCCCTTTTTAAATCAGTTACTTCTTTTTCAGTTTCTTCTTTTTAGCGGGTTTTTTCTTGGGTGGGGTAACACCAGCGTATTTCTTTTTAAACTTCTGAACGCGGCCTTCGGTGTCTATCAGCTTTTGCTTGCCGGTGAAAAGGGGATGACAGGCTGAACAAATGTCTACCCTGATATTTTCCTTGGTGGAGCCAATTTTAAAAGTGGCGCCACAAGCGCAATGCGCGGTAGTATCGAAATACTTTGGATGGATGCCTTCTTTCATAACATATTTATTTTAACACAGGCGCCGGGATTTGTCCACGAGCGGATAGGGAGATGATTGCCAGATAGGCCTTAAGTTTTTCCGGGTTAAAGAGCTGGAGCGGCAAGGTGAGGCAAAGGATTAGGCAGAGCAGGCAGCGATAAGCATGAAAGACCAACTCACCATAGTGCTTGCGGCAAAAATACAGGCCGCCTTTAAACCCCTCTACAAAGATCTTCTTGTTAAATATTCCTTTGCTACTATAGCCTCTGTAGTGAGTAATTTCTGCTTCCGGGAGAAAATATATTTTCCAGCCAGCTTTGCGGATGCGTAAACACCAGTCTAGATCGTCATTGTAGAAAAACAAATTCTCATCCATCAGACCTATTTTGTCGATGACCTGCTTATTTACCATTAAAGCGGCGCCGATCACAAAATCTACCGCCACAGGCTGTTTGGAGAGCCAGAATCTTTTACCAAAAAGACCACCTTGATGTTGGATCGTGCCATCTACATTTAGTAGTCTTGGACCGCAGGCTCCGACGTTTGGGTGCCTGTCCAGAAATTCAATCATTTTATCCAAGGCTTTGTCCTTGACTATAGTATCGTTGTTTAATAGGAGCAATAAACGGCCTGAGGCGACTGCCAGACCCTGATTATTTGCTTTGGCAAAACCGAAGTTTTCCTGGTTGGCAATTAGTTTTATAGAAGGGAATCTGGTTTTGAGCATTTCCTGCGAGCCGTCTGACGAGCCATTGTCAATTACAATAATTTCAAAGCTGATATTCTGTGAGTTTTTTATTACAGAAGTTAAACATTCTTCAAGGAGCCTTTTGTTGTTCAGGTTAACGATGACAACTGAGAGGTCGTTCATTTACGGCAAAATCCCCCCTTTGTATCCATAACAATAATAGATATTTGTCATGTTGAGGATATCCGCATCTTTTGTGAATAGTCGTTTGTCCGGTTCTATCTTAACAGCTTTAAATAATGGGATAAGTTTTTCGTAAAGGCTCTCTTCACGGAGAGCAAAATAGATAATATTATCTCCTTTTTGGACTTCCGGTCGTTCCCAAAGGTCAAATTGTTCCTCCCGTCCAGCGGCCATGTAGACCTTAGCTTTGCCATGGAAAGTGACGAGGCCAGCCAGCCCCAGGTTATTGGCATAAAAGAATATCCTGCGCATTTTATGATTTGAAGCATTAATAAATTCAGGCAGCTGTTTATTGATAGTAAATTCCTTCCCCTGTAGTTCTTTGGGGATGGGATACAGGAAGAGATAGTAGGAGAAGGCCAGGCAGTTAATCAGGACGGCAAAAACCAGGGTGGTGCCGATCAGCCACCGGCGGTTTGCCTGGGCGATAAAAAGAATGGCCGGGATGTAGGCCGCGGCAGGCCAGTGTCCACCGACATCCAGCACCGGGCTCAAGGCCAGAAAGGCCAGGAAAACAGGGGAGGTCAGGCAGCTTAAAAGTAAAATGTTATGATCAATGGTTTTAACTTTCCTGACCAGGAGAAATATTAAATATAGTACAATGGCCAGTATTATCGGAGTATAAAGTGCTGTTTCCATGGCTAAGAACGATAAAATATTCTGGATAGGATGAGGGGGGGTTCTGGCAGCTCTGTCAGCCCAAAAAGATAACGAGGTAAATTTTAGGTTGATGTTCCAGATGATAACCGGTGAGAAGAGCAAAAAAGAGATTATGGCAGCAAGGTAAGGTTCTTTTTTCAGCCACCAGAAGCGGAGTGATTTATTTAAAATCAGATAAAGGCCAACTGCCGGGAAGAATAGGATCATTATATAGTCGCTCAATAAGCCGAGTCCTGCTGAAACCCCCAGTGCGTACCACCAGGTGCCCCTGCCGGTTTTGACCAGTTGAATGAATAAATATATGCTTAATGCCCAAAACAGCAAAAAGGGTTGTTGCGGGACCAAAAAAATGCTGCCGCCAAGGAAAAGAGGGAGTAAGTTGAAAATTATGGCCGAAAGAGCCCCGACTTTGGTGCCAAAAAGTTCTTTGCCAATATTGTAGACAAGTATAGTGACAAGTGTTACCAGCAAAATAGCTCCAAGACGGAAAGCTGACTCGGTCTGGCCAAAGATCAGTGTCAGGCCTTTTATGAAGTAAGCGATCATCGGCGGATGACCAACGTAGCTAAGGTCTAAGTGGTTTGACCAAAGCCAATATATCGCTTCATCTCCGATTAAAGGGAAATATTTGCCCACAACAAAGCGGAAAATGGTCGCTCCAACCAAAAAGAGGCTTAAATTCATGTTACAATTATAACATAATTATGAAGATTCTAATTATTAAAACCGGGGCCGTTGGAGATGTTTTACGAACAACCTCAATTTTACCAGGCCTAAGGCAAAAATATCCATCCGTGTCAATAGATTGGCTTACCTCAACTATGGCCAAAGAGCTTCTCATAAATAATTTGTTGATAAATAGAATATATGTTTGGGAAAAAAGGGAGGAACTTGGAGCGTATGATTTGATCATTGCTCTTGAGGATGATCTTGCTTCACGCCAATTTGCCTCAAGTTTGAATTCTAAGTGGATAATCGGGGCTTACGATAAAACTTATACTCCAGCGGCCTGGTTTGATATGTCGGCTATTTCCAGGTTTGGGATAGAACAGGCAAATGAATTGAAAAAGAAGAATCGCAAAACCTTTCAGCGGCATATGGCTGAGCTGCTGGGGATCAAAGTTGGGCCATATATTTTTAAGTTGACGGACGAAGAGGTCGAATATGGTCAAAAATATGTGAGGAAGTTGGGGGTCGGGGTTGGGGATCGGATCCTTGGGATAAATACGGGGGCGGGGCAGAGATGGCAGATGAAGAGTTTGAGTGTTGAAAAAACAATCGAGCTTGTGAACCGATTAAAGAAAGCATTGGGGCTGACTTCTATTATCTTAGGTGGGGGGGAAGAACAGGAACGCAATGAGATTATTTGCAAAGAGACAGGCATGCCCAATGGCGGGATTCATTCTTTGCGCCATTTTGCCGCCGTCATTAATCAATGTCATGGCCTTGTGACATCAGACAGTTTGGCCATGCATTTTGGAATTGCTCTGGCTAAGAAGATAGTAGCCTTTTTTGGTCCGACATCACCAAGTGAGATTGAACTGTATGGTTTAGGAACAAAGATGTATCCAAAAATAGATTGTCTGGTATGCTATAAGAAGAAATGTGATAAAAAGCCCAATTGTCTGGATCTTTTGTCCGTGGATAATATATTTAGAGCAGTGAGGATATTGTTTTGATTGTTAGGAAAAGAACGCCCAATATTATTACAGCCTGCAGCATATCAAGCAAGATTAGAATCGGCACGGTCCAGCTCCCGTAGTGCTTCCCAAAAAAATAGTTTCTACTTTTGCGCCAGATGTAACCGCCGCGCAGAGCGGCCTTTAGGCCCTGCCACTGTTTGAAGCTTTGTCCTCCATAGTGGACGATTTGAGCCCCCGGTGTAAAAAATATTTTCCAGCCGGCTTTTTTAATGCGAAAGCAAAGGTCCACTTCATCTGAGAAGATGAAAATGTTTTCGTCAAACAGGCCGACTTTATCCAGGGTCTCTTTACGAAATAATATAGCCGCACCCATTGGCTGATCAACTTCTTTGACCTCATTGTGCTGCCAATAACCCATTAAATGCCTGCCAAAGAGTTTTGTCTTTGGCAACAAGCTATCAAGAAACAGGCTGGTATATAATTGAGTCTTGAGGGTGGGGAAGGTGCGGCACGAAAGCTGAAGACTGCCGTCGGGATTAAGTAACTTTGGTCCCAGAGCGCCGCATTTTGACGTATCCTCCATGAATTGAATCATGTTTTTGAAAGCTTGTGGCCGAATGATGGTGTCTGGATTAAGGACTAAAACATATTTGCCGGAAGATTGTCTAATGGCCTGGTTGTTAGCTTTAGGGAAGCCCAAGTTATCTTTGTTCGCGATTAGTTTAACTTGAGGGAAACCATCTTTGACCATTTGACAGGTATTATCTTTTGAAGCGTTATCGACAACAAAGGTTTCAATGTTTAGCTTTTCCCGGTTAGCGTAAATCGAGGTCAAACATTCTTTCAGGAGATACGCCACATTCCAACTGACAATGATTATTGATAAATCAACCATTAGCCAAGGCCTCCTTGGCGCCGCTTAAATAATGATATTGTTCGAGAATATATCTGAAAAAAGGAGAGGTTGGGGCTTTATTTTCAATTATAGCTAATAACCATTTGTTTTTTTTGATAAGAGTATGAATGGCGGTGGCTAATGGGTTTAAGCCAAGAAATAATTTTATCTGTAAGTTTGGATGTTTTCTGTAAAAAATTGCGGCAGATTTACCCATCTTATAAGAGAGCTTTAAAAAATCTTGTTTTGATACCGGATGATGGTGGTGGTTCAGCGCCGAAGGCAAAAAAAACAGCGGGGTGCCCATCTTGTGCAAACGATAGCCAAGTTCAATATCTTCCCAGCCGTACTCTTTAAAGTTTTCATCAAAAAGTCCGGCTTTTATTATGGTTTCCCTGCGGATGGACAAATTGCCTGTTAAAAAATAAGACCAGGCTATTTTCTGTAAAGGCTTAAAGCGGGCGGGCAGCTCTGTGTCGGTAACATTGGCGCTTCTTAGGCGGATAGTTTGTCCCGCCAGGGCAACGTTTCCAAGTATTTCTTGGTGCTTGAGATGCTCTTCAATCAGATTATTTTCAGCCACAATATCAGCGTCGGTCAGTATAATAATATCGCCCTCAGCTTGCTGAATAGCAAAATTGCGGGCGTTGACTTTGCCTTTATTCTCCCGACGAAAATAACGCAAGCGACAAGAAGGTCTGAGGCTGTTGACCATTGCTTGGGTGCCATCGTCAGACAGGCTGTCTACCAGGATGATTTCGTATTGATCGGGAGAGAGTGTTTGATTAAAAAGTGATTCTAACGTTATCTTTAGGATCTCTTTTTGGTTTAAAGTGCCGATAATTACACTGGTTTTCATATTACATTCTTGGTAAATGTTTCCTGGTAAAAGCTTAGCAGATTTTCTGTTTCACAAGAAATTATTGGATTGTCTTTGACATATAATACAGGAAGGACTAGGGTTGGTCCAGAGCAGAGGGTGGTTAGTCTAATTTTGAGAGAGTTATCAATCGCATGAAGGATGTTAATGTTCAACTCTTTAAAAAGCTTGGTCAGGTTGGGCTTTTTGTTTGTGTCAATTAAAACAACATTATAATTTTCCCGGGCTAATGAGCGGTAAACATTTTCGGCCCGCGTTTTGTTGTTGGAATAAGTAATCATTATACTAAATGTTTTTTTGAGCCACTCCTGATAGCTTGGCTGGCTGGCTTCACCGGTCAATACTTGTTCGGCAGCGGCAATTATCTCTTTTGAGCTGATTTGCTCGGCACAGAGGATTTTGCGGCAGAGGCGCGGACGGCAAAAGTCTTCACAAGCGACCATTTTTTTTACTACGACTTGTTTTGTCTGCCAGGGGCCCCATCTTGATGGATAAGAGTAGGGAGAGGTGAAAATAGCAACCACCGGGACATTAAGCGCCGCAGCTATGTGGAGCGGCCCCGTATCAACTCCAATAAATAGCGTGTACCTGGAGGTTAAGGCAATTAATTCTCTTAAGGAAGTTTTGGTTGATAAGTCTATAATTTTATTCTGCGCGGCTTTTTGCGCCTCGGCTATCAGTTGTTTGTCTGTTGCCTGGCCACTAGCCACGATTTTGTAGCCTCTGGCCGTAAAATGGCGGGCCACTTCACCAAAACGTTCCGGCAACCAGGCTTTGTTGCTAAGTCCGGTGCTTAAGTGAAGCCCGATAATTTTGTCTTCGGCCGACACGCCGTGGTCAGCCAATATTTTGTCTATTTTTATCCTGCTTTCCTGATCGACAAACAACTCCAGTTTCGGATCATCTGGAGGGACGATCCCCAGTGGTTTTAGCAACGCCAGGTTTTGGGTGACTTCATGTTTGGTAATATCCCGCCAGTTTTGAAAAGTTCTGATATTGTAGAGCCAGGAGAGCAGGGGCTTGGATGTGTCGCCTAGTCGGTGTTTGATCCCCAAACGATAGGCCAGCCAGGCATAATGAAATTCGTTGTAGAAATGGACGGACAAATCAAATTTATTTTTTTGAATACTTCTTTCGTCAGTGATGATTTCACCAACATTCGGGTTGTTGAGAAAAACATCCCGAGTTAATTCTTTAACCAATACGGTGATTTTTGCGTCAGGAAATTTATTTTTTAGAGCAGCCAGGGCGGGGGTAATGAGAAGACAGTCGCCAATGGCGTCCGGGCGGATGACTAGTATATTCATCTTATATTTTGGCCGGAGAGGAATGAGGTGAAGCGTTTTGCTGAATTCTCGAAATCAAAAAACCTGATTTTTTCTAAAGCATATTCCCGGCAGTCTTTGTAGAAACCGGGATTTTCTAAAAGCCTGATTGCTAAAACGACAGCTTGTTTGGTGTCAAAAGGGTCCACGCATAAATTTGGGAAAAGCATTTTATGGGTGGTTGAGTGCGGGGTGCTGATACAGGGAATCCCGGCAGCAGCACAATCGAGGCTATAACGGTTCCAGGTCCAGCGATGATCCAGATGAAGCGCCAGATAAGCCTGGCTATGGCGAATAAAATATTTTTGCCAGGCTAAGGGGGGGAGAATCTCAAGATTGAGGCCAAAGCGGTCGGCCAGCGCCTGGTCGAGTTTCCTTTTATTGCTATAGCCGCGGCCTTTTGCTTCCGGATGTAATTTTTGAATCTCTTTTAGGGTAAAAAAATTAGTTAAGCCGCCCATGCCGGAACAAAAAGTATGGAGCATCTCTGCGATCGGTTCTTTTTTTTCTGGAGGAATAATGTGGGCGCGAGACCATTCTACCGGAAAGGGAACGCCCAGCCAAAACACAGGTTTGTTGGTTATTGATTGAAAGTAGGGGATAGAATCTTTAATTAATACGCCAAGGGCATCGACTGTCCTGTACGCCTCGATAAATTCAATGCTGGTTTTGAGTTGGAGGTCGTTGCCTAATGTATGCAGTGAGCCTTCCAGGACGCCAATTAGTTTTTTGTTTGGGTATTTGCGTTTAATCTTTTTTGTCATGGCTAACGCCCGGGGGATAAGCTCTATCATTATGATGTCGTAACTCTTTAGGGGGTAAATGGAAAATGGAATGTAATGGTTAAACACATCTCCTTCGAGAACCGTAGCCCAGGTCTGGATTTCCTGGGAGAGGCTGACACTTTTACCCCAGCGTACCAGATCCGATAAGAAAACCAGATTGAATGGTCCGCCTTTTGATTTTTTGTTCATATGGTTTCTTTAATAAATTCCGCAATTTTATTAACCGCCCCAATCCCTCCCATTCGCTCTTTGCCAATTTTGCCCATCTCCTGCATCCTGGCGGGATCACGCAGCAGCTTGAGTGTCCTTGCGGCAACCAGGACAGGGTTATTTTCCTGAACCAACAAAAGCGCGAAGCCCAAGAGTTCTTTTTGGGCGTCGGCAAATTTCTTATTATATTGCGAACCTCGGCCATAAAAGGAAACCAGGGGCTTGCCGATGCCGGCCGCCTGCTCATTACCCGTGCCGGAGAGGCCGACGATGAGTGTTGATGTTGCCAGGAGCTCTTCAAAAGGCACATTTTCCATAGTGCTAAGTACATTTTTGAGTTTGGTGGCAATGATAAACTTGAATTTATCAGTCGGCTCTGCCTTTTTCTCAATTTCTTCCGCCACTTTCTCAAAATCTTCAATATTCAACCTGGCATCATCCCTTGTCCCCGGCAAAAATCCTATAATAGTTTTACCTTCATTGGAAATTGGAAATTTGTCATTGGAAATTTCCCCCATGCAGTCCATCAGGGGATTACCCACAAACTCAGCCTTGGGTACTCTGATGCCCCGGGTTTTGAGCCCAAGTTCGGTAATTTTGTCGCGCACAAAGACTTTGAGCGCGTATTTTTGCAGTAAAATCTTTTCCCAAAAGAGGTAGCTTGAGCCAAAACTTTTGTAATAGCTTGATTTATTAACGCCGACAAAGACAAATGGGGATTTGACAACCAGCGCGCCAATGACCGGGATGATATCCCCAATGGCAATGGTCAGGTCTATTTTACCACTTAGTTCTTTAAGGATTTTATAATGTTTGAGGGTATTGCCAACCAAGCCGGCGCTGATGTCTTTGGCCAGATACCGGAGGTTGCGCAGCGAAAAGCCGCCGCTGGGCAGGCTCTCATTGGCCAGCGAAAGCCGAGTAATGTTGAAGTCGGCTGGCAGATGTTCTGTCAGCCTGTCTGCGACTAAAGCTTCGCCGTGACCATTAGTGATAAATAAGAGTTTTTTCATTTTTTATCTATCCCCACACCAATAACATTGGTGTGGGGATAGATCATTTTGAATTTATAAACCATATATAGTGTCTTTAAAAGGATAGCGAGATTCAACTTTGTCTCTCCCTGTCTGCGATCTTCAAAGACAATTGGCGTTTCGTATATTTTAAACCCTTTTAAGGTTGATTTGTAGAGGAGCTCAGTGACAATTGAAGGGCCGGTGGAAATCAGCTGATCCAAATTAATCTCTTCAAGAACTTTTCGTCTGAAACAGCGATAACCGGAGGTAATATCCTTAACTTTTATGCCCAGCATTTGTTGAATATAGATTTGGGCAAAGACGGTCACGATTTTTCTGGTCCAACCACGGTTGATATCTTGACCGCCCGCAACAAAACGTGAACCCAGAACGATATCGTAGTTGATGATGTGTTTGAGCAGGTTGGGGATATATTTGGGCTGGTGAGAGAAATCCGCGTCCATTTCAACAATGTAATCAGCGCCTTCTTTTAAGGCAAATTTAAAACCCTCAATGCCGGCTGAGCCTCGTCCGCGATCTTTATAACGATGGATGACCTTTAGACCGGGGAATTCTTTGGTCAGCCGATCAGCAATCTCTCCTGTGCCGTCCGGAGAATTATCATCTACCACCACTGCGGTTAAGTCGGGGAGATTTAGTTGTTGTATCTCCCGCAAGAGCGGCTCGATATTCTCGGCTTCATTGTAAGTTGGTATTATTACGTAAGTTTTCATGTTTTATCGGAGGAGAACCAAATTTTCTTTGTCATCGGTTGTAAAAACATAGCCCTTTTTTTCCTTGAGAAAAGTTTTAAATTCTTGTTCGTTTTTAAGATAAACGACCGGTTTTGAGCTGTAGAAGACTATTCCCGGCCGATTGCCGGTGTTGTAAGCAGCGATAGTTTGGTTTTCCTTTATGTTCTGTGTGACCTCTTGAGCTAATTCCTTTGTCCCCTTATATTTTTCAACTGCTGGCAAGGTTTGGGTTGTTAAAACAAAGGCCAGGGCGAAGACCATGATGGGAATGGCGTAAAATGACATCTTAAACTTAGACCACAGGGCACAGATCGCAGAGCACAGGGCTCCAATTCCTAAAATCGTTGCCAAAACCAATAGATTTGGCATGAGTTCCTCATATTGTCCCGCGTAATTGGCCGTGCCGAGCAAGGCAAAACCAATAATGATCATAGCCACAACTCCGGCAAAGGCTAAATTTGATAGCATAAAAGGACCGCGCAGTTTGTTGGCCGATTCCGATAAAATATCATCCCATAACTTTGCCACCATTATGGCCAGAAAAGGGTAGAGGGGGAGCATATAGTTTGGCAATTTGGTTTGAGCAATAGAAAAAACAAAGATGACCGGAACAATATAGCACAGGGATAGCAATTCAACCTGGCCGACACGATTCTTCCAGGTTCTGGTTAAGGCAAGGGGTAGAAAATGTGACCAGGGAGCGAACCCAAGGATTAGCGCAAGCAGATAATAATACCAAGGTCCGGGATGTCCCGCGACCACCCCTTGAAAGCGTGATAGGAAAAGAAAGCCTAAGACAAATTCAGTAAACCTTTGGCCATGTAAAAACCACTCGGCTGCGTACCAGGGAGTTGCTATGGTTAATAAGATCAAAGCGCCCGGGATTATTTTTATCTCTTTAAGGCGGGGAACCCCCCCCCTAAAAAGTAGAAATAAAAATATGGCGAAACCGGGCAGGGCAATGCCGAGCAACCCTTTAACCAGCGTGGCTAATCCTGCGGCAGCATAGCAAACCAAATAATACTTAGAATTATTGCTTTGATAACCCAGCCAAAAGAATAAAAAGGTCAGGGTGATAAGCAGGGTGAGAAGAATATCCAGCTCGGCTATTCTTGATTGAATCAGAAATTGAAAAGAGGTCAGGGCAATGATGCCGGCCAACCAGCCGACCCGCTGATCATAAAAAGATTTGCCCAGAAAATAAGTGGCGGCTACTGTTAAGACCCCGCAAAGCGCCGCCCAAAAGCGGAGAGCAAACTCATTAAAGCCAAATATATATGTGGCTAGCGTGGCCAACCAGAAATAGAGTGGTGGTTTGTCAAAGACAATCTCGCCATTGTAGTGCATGGTGACCCAATCACCGGTCAAACGAATTTGTTTGATAAATTCCCCATATGTAGTCTCTGCTGCATCGTAGAGGGAAAAACTGCCGAGTTTAAAGAAGAATAGTATAGAGGCCAGAACTATTAAGGTCAAAATTAATTTCTTATTCATTGCCAGTCATCCTCCTGGTTTCAAATTCATTGATAAAAATCGCCCATTGTTCGGGATTGTGTTCGATGTAGCTTTCAAAAATCTGGCCGGTTTCTTGGATAATTGCTTCCCGGTTATCTTTGGTAACCTCAATTGGCTGAAACATGATAATTGTGTTTTTGGGGCCTGCTTTTTTGGCCAGAGTAGGAATAACCACGGCGCCGGAGCGTTGGGCCAAAGTCAGCCAACCGGTAGCTGCCGGGACTTTTTTACCCAAAAAAGAAATGTATTCATGCCGGCTTTCTAACGCGCCGGTGTCTGCCAAGAGGAAAACCAGTTCGTTGTCAGCTAAAGCTTTGAGGGTCTGTTTATACATGTCTTCTTCTAGAATATTGATCAGGTTAACGCCGCCCTGTTGCCGGCTTTGGTTAACAATCTCAAAAATAGAATCTTCTGCTGTGGCACGGAACACGGTATTAATCTTGTAGCCGCGTTTGGCCAGGGCCATGGGGATCAACTCATAACCACCAGCGTGCATGGTGAGAATAATCACCCCCTTTCCTTGCTTTAAGGCTGCCTCAAGCCGCTGCTCGCCCTGCCAGCTAATTACTTGGTCAAAATGCTCTGGCCTGAAAAACGGGATGCAGAGCAGCTCAAGAATGGCATGGGCAATATTCTCAATCAATTTGTCGGCAATTGGCCCGGCCTGGCTTTGCGGCAAAACCATTTTAATGTTGCCAACCACTATTTTTTTGAGTCTGGTTTTCTTGGCCACGGTCTGGACCAGCCAGCCAGCACCGTGCATAATGGAGAGGGAAACATTAACAGGCGCATAGAAAATTATTCTAAAAAATAACTGTAGGCTTTTGAGCAATAAAATCATGTTTTGTTTCTAAACTGGATCTCGTATAAGCTCGAGTATAAGCCACCCTTGGCCAGGAGTTCCCGATGCGGGCCGATTTCAACAATCTGGCCGTCGTCTATGACCACGATACGGTTGGCTTTTTCAATCGTGTACAAACGGTGGGCGATGATAAAGGTAGTGCGATTTTGCATGAGCCTGTCTAAAGCTTCGTGGATCAGATTTTCGGTCTCCGGATCCAAAGAAGACGTGGCTTCGTCTAAGATCAATATTTTGGGGTCGCGTAAAATTGCCCGGGCAATGGCGATCCTTTGTCTCTCGCCGCCAGAAAGCTTACTACCGCGCTCGCCAACCTCGGTTTCGTATTTGTCCGGCAGATTTTCGATAAACTGGCGCGCGTTGGCGGCTTGGGACGCGGCCACGATGGCTGCCTGGCTGGCCGTAGGCTGGCCGTAGCAAATGTTGTCTTTAATGGTGCCGCTAAAGAGATTGATTTCCTGGGGCACTACGGCAATTTGTTGGCGCAGAGACTCCATTTTTACTTTTTTCAGATCATAACCGTCAACCAGGATTTGTCCTGCCGCAGGGTCGTAAAACCTCAGGAGTAAACTGACCAAGGTGCTCTTGCCCGCGCCGGTGCGGCCGACCAGGGCAATGACTTCTCCCGGTTCAACCACGAGATTGATGTCGCACAGCACCGTTTCATTTTCATAAGCAAAAGAAAGATTTCTATATTCAACCCGGCCCTGGATTCTCGGTAGAATTTTGGCGTCTTTGGCGTCTTTGATGCTGGGCTGGATATCGGATATTTCAAAGATCCTTTTAACCGAAGCCAGGCCTTGCTGCGCCACGGTATAGCCCCTGCTTAAAGTACTGCCGGGATCGGTCATGATACCGAGAGCTGTGGCAAAGGAGATCAGTTGCGGCAAAGTCATGTTGCCCTCAATGATTTCTTTGCCGCCATACCAGACAACGGCGACGACGGCAATGGTTTGCAAAAGAGCGATAACCGGGGTTTGGGTGGCTAAGATCTGCATGGCGCGCATGGTCAGATGAAATGATTTTTCTGACTCTTTGGCAAACTTTTCAACTTCATTTTTTTCCATGGTGAAAGATTTAACGACCTTAATTTGTGAAATAGTTTCCTGAAGATGAGAGGTGATATCGGCAGCTTTTTGCTGCACCCCTTCACTGATTTCGCGGATCTCCGCGGCAAAAATTCTTATGACTTGAACGATTAAGGGCAAGGCAATTAAGGTTAAAAGCGAAAGCCGCCAGTTGAGCCAGAAAATGTAGCCCATGAGCCCAATCAATAGAAGTGAGTGGGGGATGATAGTTGTAAACATTGTCAGTATGGTGAGTTGCAGGGTTTGGATGTCGGTCATAATGCGGGAAATTAGCTCGCCCGTGTGCCATTTGCCAAAAAAATCCAGGGAATGGTCTTGCAGGCGCTCATAAAGCTTTGTCCTAAGGTTAAAAATAGTTTTTTGAACAACAAAGGCGGATAAGTATTCCTGACCATAGAGAAATAGCCCTTTGACAAAGAAAAGGCCGACCATTCCCAGAGCAGCCAGATTTAACCGGAGCAAATCCTTTCTGCCAATGACGTCAAAGATAAAACCGGCTAAGGGGGCAATCAGCAGGGTGGTACCGGTAACCAGGATAATGCAGAGGGAAATGCCAACTACGTGCATCGTATATGGTTTTATATAACTAAAAAGTCTGCCGAATAACTTCATTTATTTCCCCCATAATTTTTTGAGCTGCCCCGGGCTGCCCCATAGCTAATCTCAATTCTTGAGACATTCGTTCTCTTTTGCTTTTGTCTTTTAGCAGACTGACAGCTGTTCTGGCTACCTCTGCCGGTTTAATTATACCTCGAATCTCCTGGATAATCTCAGTATCGGCTTTGATATTGGGCAAGGCAAAGAACCTGGTCCTCTTGTTGACTATAGCGGCAAGTTTTTTCTTAAATTTTGATCCCAAATAAGGAATTTTGCCAATGAAATGAGGCAATCCCTCAAGTGGGATAACATCCGGATTATCAAGCGGGAAGATAACCAGCATGGGGATCCCCAGAGCCGCCAATCTGGCTGTGTTTGTCCCGGGAATAGTGATGATCAGGTCAGAATTATGTGTATCTTCAAATTTTATCAGTTTCATATCAGGAATCTGAGTGGCTTTTTGAAAAGGTGAGCTCACTAATTGGAAACTCACCTCCGGCAGCCTGATATTGATCTGCCGCATAATCTCTTCGTAAATCGGCGTGGTGTGTTTAATCTGCCAGACCCGGCTGCCGGGCAAAAAAGTAATGACATTTTTATGCGGCGACCATTTTTTCATGTCTTTAATTGAATCAACCATTAAGTTGCCGATAATTTTTAGTTTGGCCCTGGCTTTTTTGTTTTTGCCAAGCTTACGGTAACATTGTTCGTCAGGAACCAGGAATTTTTTGTAAAAACCTGTCCAACCGATCCAATCCTGGACATAGGCCAGGGCGGGATAGTGAGTTTTTTTGGCTACAAGCACGGCATGGGCTAGATCTCCACCCAGATAAAAGACCACCCCCTTCTCATTAAATTCAATTTTTGGTTTTTGGTTAAGCAGGATCCAGTTTTTGTAGTCATTGGCGGTAATGATTTCAGAAATTCCCTGGATGGTTTGAATGTATTCCAGTTCTTTGCCGCTGGTGTATTGGCAGGGGGTAAGGACAAGAATTATTCTTATTTCTTTTGAGTTTTCAAAGAGTGTTTCAGCCACCGGCTTAACCAGGGCTGATAACTCTCCGGGGCTATTGGCGACCAATATGACATCGTATTTACTCATCTTCTCCGGGAACGCCGATCCCCAATTTTCTAGCTAACCAGCTGCGCTTAAGCTTAATCGCCTTGTATTCGCACAGCTCATGGCAGCAGAAGCAGTTGATGCAATCTTTTAAATCAATCTCAACGATTTTGCGCTCTTTATCATAGTTAATTGTTTTAGCCGGACAGCCTTTAACGCAAACCAAGCATTTTGTACATTTGTCTTGAATGATATAGGGATCGATTCTGGCTTGGCGGGCCAGGGGTCGGACCAGATCATACATGAACCCCGGGATCCACCTGGTGAGACGGTTGACATCGGTGGAGAGTTTCCAATCTGAAACTTTGATCTCTTCCATCGAAGTGCCGAAGATCGTTATTTTGTCCAGGCAGCTTTCACCAAGCCCGCGTCTGTTGGCGATAACAGTGGTATCAATTTGTGAAGGTTCATAGCCTATTAAATGTCCGCCCACCGCGTCCATGGCGACAGGGTCGGTTGAGGCCATAATTATTCCAAGTTTTCTGGGTGAACCGCCGGTTGGTCCGTGTCCTTCCATGCCCATAACAGCGTCCATAATATTTAGGTGTGGTTTGGTGAGCTCCAGGATATCAACCAAAGATTCTGCGAACTCATGGGGGCGAGGGGCCCGGATATGAAAATGGGCCTTCTCAAATCCCGGGACAGCGCCAAACATGTTTTTGATGGCGCCGGTAAACAAGGTATAATTGTGCGTTTTGAGTTTGGGCAGGTTGATAATGACGTCGGCATCCAAGACTTTACTGGCAATTCTTAAGGTCTTGATTTTTTTGTTGTGGCTGGGACTAAGCAGGTCAAAGATTTCAGCCTCCTGAAAATAGACTACCTCTCCTCCGGCCTCATCGGCCGCTTTTTTAAAACCGGTGTCAACCATGGTTTTGCGCACATTGGCTGAAGCATTGCCCGGGCTGTCTCCAACCAGAGCGATCCCGCCGCATTTTTTAACTTCTTTGATAACCGCCGTTACCAAAGAAGGATGGGTTGTGACTGCCGCCTCGGGGGAGGAACCCATCAAAGCATTAACTTTGAGCAGGACTTTATTGCCAGGTTTAACAATGTTTGCCAGCCCGCCAATCAGCTCCAGGCTCTGCTGGACAGCCCGGTCAACTTCGTTTTGGTCGTAACTATCGCATTTGGTGATCGCGACTTTTGACATTTGGTTAATACCCCAACCGTTTAACTATCTCTGTAATTTTGCATGGAACGAGAGCGGGTTTTGTGCCTTGTTTTATGGCAGTATCCGGGTCTTTTAAGCCGTGGCCGGTTAAAACGCAAACAATAGTTGAGCCTTCTGGAATTTTGCCGGCTTTGTGTAATTTTAAAGTCCCGGCTACCGAGGCGGCGGAAGCCGGTTCGCAAAAAATGCCCTCTTTGGCCGCGATTACTTTATAGGCATCCAGGATTTCCTGGTCTGTCACAATACTGATTGAGCCGCCGGAGTCTCTGGCCGCGGCTTCAGCTTGTTTCCAGCTGGCAGGATTGCCAATCCTGATGGCTGTAGCCACGGTTTCTGGATTCTTAACCAGATGGCCAAGGACAATAGGGGCGGCACCTTCAGCTTGAAAACCAATCATCTTTGGCAGGCTATTAATTTTTCCCGCAGCTTTATATTCATTATAACCTTTCCAGTAAGCGGTGATGTTGCCGGCGTTGCCAACCGGGATAGCGTGAAAATCAGGCACAGCGCCCAATTGGTTGCAAACTTCAAAGGCTCCGGTTTTTTGGCCTTCGATTCTAAATGGATTGATTGAATTAACAATTTCTACAGGGTATTTTTCTCCCATTTCCCTAACGAGATTCAGTGCTTCATCAAAGTTGCCATCGACTTCAAAAACTTTGGCGCCGTGCATAATGGCTTGGGAAAGCTTGCCTAAAGCAATTTTGCCTTTGGGAATAATCACGATACAATCAATGCCGGCGCGGACAGCATAGGCGGCGGCCGAGGCCGAAGTGTTGCCGGTTGAAGCGCAGATGACAGCTTGGCGGCCTTTTTCAACTGCCTTGGCTATGGCCAGGCACATACCGCGGTCTTTGAATGAGCCGGTCGGGTTTGCGCCTTCGTATTTAAGGTAAACTTTGCAATTGGTTAACCTGGAAACGTGCCTGGATTCAATTAGCGGGGTATTGCCTTCATAAAATGTAACAAACGGAGTTTTGTTAGTAACCGGAAGATATTCTTTGTACTCTTCAATTACACCTTTCCAGCGCATAGTTTGGGTATTATATCACGCGGTGTCAGGCTTTTGAAGTTTAAATATCCGTATGTTATAATCGTCCCACCATGAAATATTCTGTTCCCCGAGGGACAAAAGACATCCTGCCAAACGAAACCCCGCTGTGGCAGAAATTAGAAGCAGCTTGCCGCAAAGTTTTTTCTCTCTACAATTATATCGAAATCCGCACCCCGGTTTTTGAGAGCACCGAACTTTTTACCCGTTCCATTGGGGCGACAACAGATATTGTTAAAAAAGAAATGTACGAATTTAAGGATAAAAAAGGCAGAAGTTTGACTTTGCGGCCAGAGGAAACTGCCCCGGTTGTCCGCGCTTGCCTGGAAAACAACCTCATTGGCCCCGATCTTTTGACAAAACTTTATTATATTGGCCCGATGTTCCGCTATGAACGGCCCCAGGCTGGCCGCCAGCGCCAGTTTCATCAGGCCGGGGTTGAGGTTTTTGGTTCTGCTGATCCTTTAATCGATGTCGAAGTTATCCAGCTGAACCTGAAATTGTTTGAAGAAATAGGCTTAAAAGATCTGTCTACTCATATCAATAGTGTCGGGTGTGCCAGGTGCCGGCCGGAATATATAAATCAATTGAAAAATTATTTTAAAGAAAAAACAAAAAAAATGTGTGAGGATTGCCGGGAAAGATTTAAGACAAATACGCTGCGTATCTTAGATTGTAAGGAAGCGCGGTGCCAGAAATATATTGAACAAGCTCCAGGTTCGGTTGATGTGCTTTGTGCTGAATGCAAAGATCATTTTGAGGCGGTTGTTAGTAAACTAAAAGAGCAAAAAATAACCTTTAAAATCAATAAACGGTTAGTCCGCGGACTTGATTACTACACAAAAACGTCTTTTGAAATAGTTTCCGGTGAGCTTGGAGCACAAAACGCGGTTTCCGGCGGGGGGAGATATGATACATTGGTTGAAGATTTGGGCGGTAAGCCCATACCGGCGGTGGGGTTTGCGGTGGGGATGGAACGCATTATACAATTAATGCCGAATGCCGAATTACGAATGCCGAATGAAGGTAGGACTATTTTATATATTGCAACGCTTGGAGATGATGCCAGGAAAGTCGGCTTTAGGTTGATTTCTCAGGTAAGGGACAAGGGCATCAGCGCTGATATGGATTATTTGGGGAAATCATTAAAAGCCCAAATGAAAGCGGCGGATCGGCTTGGCGCGAAATATGTTTATATTGTTGGTGAGGCTGAATTAAAGAAAAAATCTGGTATACTTAAAGATATGGAAACCGGTGAGCAAAAAGAAGTCACTTTTGACGCTCTTAAGGAGGAAATGTAATGAGTGAATTTCGCTGTCAGCAATGTAATCGTCTTTTAGCCAAGGTTGAAGGGGAGGCTACGGTCGAGATTAAATGTCCCAGGTGTAAAACCATGAACCTTTATTCGAAAGAGATTTATATTACAATTGAGGAAAAAGTAAAAGCCAAGGTAAAGGAAGATCAATGTACCGATCCCGAAATTGCGGAGACATAAGCAAAAAAGACATTGGCGCAGAGGTTGAACTGGCCGGTTGGGTCCACCGCCGCCGTGATCACGGCGGGTTAATTTTTATTGACCTGCGTGACCGCTCGGGTCTTGCCCAAATTGTTTTTAATCTTGACAATAAAGAGCTTCACCAACAAGCCGAGAATCTGCGCAGTGAATTTGTCATCAGCGTCAAAGGGAAAATTGTAGAACGAGCGGCTGAAGCCGTTAATAAGGATTTGCCGACCGGCGAGATTGAAATCGTTGCATCAACTCTGGAGATTTTAAATACTTCAAAAACCCCGCCGATAGAAATTGCTGATGCCAGGACAGAACCCGACGAAAATATTCGTTTAAAATACCGTTATCTTGATTTGCGCAAAGATAAAATGCGCAATAATCTTATTTTTCGCCACAAAGTAACCAAAGCTATTGCTGATTGTCTTGATCAGGAAGGTTTTTTGGAAATCGAAACCCCGTTCTTAACCAAATCAACACCAGAAGGGGCGCGTGATTATCTGGTGCCCAGCCGGGTTAACCCCGGCAAGTTTTATGCTTTGCCCCAATCACCCCAGCTTTTTAAACAGTTGTGCATGGTTGGCGGGCTGGAGAAATATTATCAAATAGTCCGCTGCTTTCGTGACGAAGATTTACGCGCGGATCGCCAGCCGGAATTTACCCAGGTTGATATTGAGATGTCATTTTGCAGCGAAAAGGATGTTATTGATACGATTGAAAAGATTATGGCTCATGTTATGTCCAGGATAAAGATTCCTAATGTTGTCATGCCGTTCCCTCGACTGACTTGGGAAGAAGCCATGGGACGTTATGGGACAGATAAGCCGGATACCAGATTTGGCCTGGAATTAGTCGATGTTTCAGGCTTGGTTAAGGATGTTGAATTTAAAGTTTTTAAAGAAACAGTGAAAAATGGTGGTATGGTTAAATCAATTAATGTAAAGGGTGGGGCCAAGTTTTCTCGCGCGGAGATGGACAGGCTTGAAGACGAAGCTAAAAAATTAGGGGCCAAGGGTTTAGCCTGGGTGGTTATCGCGGAAAGCGGACTAAAGTCTCCAATCACTAAATTTTTTAGACCGGAACAAATAAATGCGCTTGTTTCTCGAATGAAAGGGGAGACCGGCGATACT